>ENA-OWNX01000381-OWNX01000381.1-gut-metagenome-genome-assembly--contig:-NODE-381-length-18824-cov-3.151491_pt1 | contig 18824 bp, 9 predicted proteins | sample MGYA00248250_ERZ651778 | MGnify/ENA primary metagenome ERZ651778 (study PRJEB26908, sample SAMEA4031702) | gut metagenome | biome: gut; feature: normal infant; material: stool | place: China | collected 2015 ...
AATCATGAAGATGTATATTCAAGGTGTATGATGTTGTATTTATCGCTGTCGATATATCGGATATTTTCAGATAGCCTGTTACTGTATCAGCAGGGATCACTGTCATTATTTGTCCGACAAAGTTTTTCAGATATAAATTATAACGAAGTGCTTTTTGAGGTGTCTCCATATCGCTGCCCGCATCCCAAGTAAATGTTATTTTCCCGTCCGAATAAGTAGCCTGTAAGTTTGAAGGAGCCGTAGGTTTTGTATTCTTTGCCAGATTTCCGTTGTTTTTCCATAGTCTTAACACTGGTCCCCAGCCCCCCATTACAGTAACGTCTAAGTAACCATCATTGTCGATATCGGCTAAAGCAGCTACAGCACCACTCCTAACCCCGTCTATTTTCTCCGACTGGTTGTCAAATGTACCATCACCTTTATTCATATAAATAGAGGAAATCTTCTCACCGGCTTTTGATTCTCCTGACAATATAAAATCAAGAAGACCGTCAGCATTAAGGTCTGCCGCGTCACCTCCCCCTTTTTTTATGGGTGTGACACCTATTGAAGAATCTAATTTTTCGATATAAGAAATATTGGTTGCAGTCTGCGATTGGTGCAAATACATATTTGTATTTACAGTCCAACCAACGGGATCAGGTTCAGTACGTTCACCGGTAGTAATAATATCTAAAAAACCGTCATTATTAAAGTCACCGACAAAGGTTTGTCCTGCCTGATTCTTACCCGAAGAACTTATATCGTCCGTCCATGTTGTTTTTGTGAAAGTTCCATTGCCTTTATTTAGATAAATAGCTGAGAAACCGTTATCGCTGTTCTGTTCTTTACCATTGAGTATAATATCAAGATACCCATCATTATTCAAATCTGCAAATACAGCCCCACCGATGCTCACTTCATTAAAATTACCACCATCTACTATATTGCTTTTTAATTCAAATTGCCCTGTTCCATTGATATTTCTAAACAGATAAGCCTGTCTTTTACCTTCCCGAAACCCTACAGCCATAATATCCTGATAGCCATCATTATCATAATCGCCAACAACAAGGGCATTTGCATACTGATTTTCCTGTTCCGGAAAAACACCTTTCAAATTTGTATTTTTCACCAACTCAAATTTGTAAGCACCCTTCTCTCCTTTGTTTTCATACAGATTGAGAAAGAGGTCGTTGGAACTGGTACTCAACTCCCACCATCTTGTCCCCATTTGTAAGAAATCCAGATTGCCGTCATTATTAAAGTCTATCCAGGCAAAAACAGAATTGTAACTGTCACCGACATTAACACCGAAGTTTCCAAGGTCAATAATATTCTTAAAATTGCCGGAGGCTGTATTGTTTAATAGGAATCCGTGCCTGTTCCATGAATCATCTCGTCCTAAGGTCAAGAGATCGAGACGTCCATCATTGTTATAATCACCCCAAACGAAATTCCCCCTGAAGATTTGAGGAATTTCACTTGGAGTAATATTTGAGAACTCAGGAAAAACAATTTGTGCATCTAGCTCAACTGCTATTCCTAAGAATAAGCATAATACCATCAAATGTATTTTCATTCTAAATGTTTTCATAATATTCTATTTATTTTAGTTAACTGCGGACTAAACTTATATTATTGGTATAAATCAAATGATTTGTAAACAAGTTTTGATTCATTATAATTGACTATAAATTTATGGTTTGTTTCAAATGTATTTTCTGCGAAGATGCTCCCACCTGAATAAGGTATTCTCCTGATGGAGTCACAAAGCCATTTGTTTTTTCATCCCAATAGCGTAATTCTTTCTTGGGTACCGTGATTGTCACATTCTCTGTTTTTCCTTTTTTGATATTGATTCTCTTAAATCCTTTCAATTGTTTGATAGGCATATATGTCCCTGTTTCAGGGTATGTTATATATACCTGCGCAACCTCATCCCCATCATAGCCGCCGATATTCGACAAACTGAAATTGACATTGATATTCTCATCGTTCTGAGAAACATTCATTTTACTATATTTAAACTGAGTATAACTCAAGCCATAGCCAAATTCATAAAGAGGCTTTCCTTTGAAATATTGATAAGTACGCCCATTCTTCACGTTATAATCATCGAAAGGAGCCAACTCTTCCAACGAATTATAGAAAGTAAGAGTCAAACGCCCGCCGGGATTGTAGTCTCCAAACAATACTTCAGCAACCGCATTACCTCCTTGTTCGCCCGGATACCATGCATCCACAATAGCCGGAATATTCTGATCTATCCAATTAACAGCCATTGAGCTGCCGGCAACTAACACAACCACTGTATTCGGATTCACTTTATATATTTCCTTTATGAACTCTGTTTGGTCCACCGGTAAATCCAATGTATATCTGTCTTGTCCCTCTCTTTCCAACGATTTGTTTATACCAAGTACAGCGACAACCATATCACATTCTTTAGCCGCCTTTCCGGCTTCACCGAACATATCTAAACGAGCACGTGAGTCTATATCCGGAGCTTTCCAGTACAAACGGGCAAGACATTCGCCACCACCATCGAAGTAATCGACTTGTAGTTTGTATTTTTTCCCAGCTTCTAGATTTACAACCACTTTATCCGATTGCGCACTACGCTCTACCCATGAGTCTATCAGCTTCTTTCCATCCAGAAATAAGCGACACCCGTCATCCGTTTGTAAACTAAGAGTATATTCACCCGATACGGTCGGCTGCAAATCGCCTGTCCATCGGATAGAAACCGGAGCTTTAGGCAAAAACGGATCAGGTGGTCTGTTTATCGGGTCATAATCAAGGTTTTCATCTGTACGCACTTTTGGAGTACCATTAAAATCTTTATTAGAATAATACTCCCCTTTCAAGCCGTTAGGAAAGAAACTTTTAGATACAAGCTCGTATCCCGATGCTGTCGATACCCATGGTGCATGTACCACTTTCACCTTATTACCTACTCTGCCCTGAATACCCTCCAATATAGAAACCGGGGCATTTTTAGGCACACCACTATAATCTCCAAATTCATAATTTGAAGCATTGATACCGAGTACGGCTATCGATTTTATTTTATTCGGATTTATAGGTAGGAATTTCTTTTCATTCTTCAGTAAGACGATACTTTGCCTCGCAGCTTCCAATGCCAGCTCCTGATGTTTCTTAGATCCGATAACAGAAGGATCAATTTTATTATATGGGTTTTCATCGGGGTTATCGAATAGACCTAATAACATTCGTCCACGAAGCACATGATATGCAGCAGAATCTATATCGGCATCACTAACCATATATTGTTTGTATGCATTTTTCAACCCGTATTTATAAATATTATCGCCACATTCCATATCAAGTCCGGCCTTTATAGCTAGTGTAGCAGCAGCTTCTGGTGTTTTAACATAGCGATGTTGAGTAATCATCCAATCGGGAGCGCTACAGTCAGATACAACATATCCTTTAAAGCCCCAATCTCCGCGGAGCACTTTTTTTATTAAATATGTATTCACGGTACATGGCACTCCATTTACAGCATTATATGCAGTCATAATAGATTGTGCCTTTCCGTCCACAATACATTTTTCAAATGCAGGTAAATAATATTCACGAAGATCACGTTCACTGATTATAGCATTACAACTCGCCCGGTTATGTTCCTCATTATTCGCAGCAAAATGTTTAGGAGTCGAAACCGTCTTTAAATAACGGGGGTGGTAACCTTGCAAGCCTTTTACAAAAGCTAGTCCCAATTCTCCTGTTAAGAACGGATCTTCTCCATAGGTTTCAGGAGTACGCCCCCAACGCGGATCACGTGCCATATTAATTGTAGGCGACCAAAATGTAAGGAGGTCACTGGATGTGTCAAATTGTTTTCTACCCAATCCTAATTCATTCCATTTACCTCTGGCCTCATCCGATATAGCTGTGGCTATTTCTTCCAGAAGAATTGTATTCCATGTACTGGCCATACCTATGGCTTGAGGAAATACTGTAAATTTTCCAGGACGGACAATTCCATGTAAAGCTTCATTTCCGTGATAATACTTATCAATACCAAGCCTCGGAACTCCATTTGAGTTGGCTATAAGCAAATCAATTTTCTCCTCGGGAGTCAACCTTGAAAGTAAATCTACTATCCGGTCATGCATAGGGGCATTCATATCCTTATATAATTCCTTTTGAGCCATACTCATTAAAGAAAAGAAAAGAAAAAGCCCCAGGAATAAAATCGGTTTCTTCATTGTTGGATTTTATATTTATTAATTATTTATAGCAAATGTGTTGAAAGACTTCGCTTTTAAGTTCAGACTGATTGTTTTATCTTTAATACCAATCGTCACATTCTTATCTGAATTGTCTTTATTTACAACTATGATTATAATTTTTCCGTCAGGATTCTGAAATGCCAAATGATTCTCTCCTTCACTTGTTTTCAGACGGTATGCACCCGGCATAACATAGTGAGAAACATGCTTCATAATATAGTATTCAGGATTGTATACAACCTGTTTTGTTTCTTTATTAATTGAAATCAGCGTGTTTTGAACCCATCCCCATGTGCTTCTGCCTGTATGATCGAGTACCATATTCCAATACGCATAGGTATTGGCTCCATTTCGTAGATAATGGCTGATCAGTCCCCATGTATATTCGGCAGATGCCCAGTTATTCTCTCCATTTCCGCATTCTGACTCGGTTTGCATAAGCTTCAGATGTGGATATTCTTTATGGATTGTAGGAATAGCATATTTCCCATCCCACTGAAAACCTACGCCTTTTATGTATTTAGAAGCTTTGGAATCGTCTCATGCAGCACGGGTATAATTAGGATTATCCCGGTTTATTGTTCCAAAATAAATTTCTGCATTAATACCCTCTGCTTCAAACTTAGGACCAAGAAATTCACCTATAAAATAGGCCATATCTTCGGGTCGCCATGTACAGCTGGGAAACTTATGATTTGAGCAAGGTTCATTCTGAATATGTACAGCTTCAATTTTCAAGCCTTCTTTTGCATATTCTTGAATATACTTGACAAAATAAAGGGCATACGCTTCAAGATAACCACGTTGCATTTTAAATCCGGTTGTGGGTAGTTCCAATATATTCCTGCGCGAAAGTCCATTAAGGGTCGGTTCATTCTCATATATATTGGAGGCATAATGATTATTCGTTTTCATCCATGCGGGAGGCGACCATGGTGAACCCCAAATTCTGAAATTAGGATTCGTCTTTTGCGCAGCTTTAATGTATGGGATAAGAATATAGCGATCGCGATTAATATTAAAGTTGATCATATCAAAATCATCAGCAACATCGTTGAACGAATAAAAATTCAATCCATAGTCACTCGCTCCCATAGGCATACGATTATAGTTAAAATTTGCTCCTGACGGACTAAAAAGATCGTTTATAATCTTATTTCTTTCAGTCTCGTTTATTGCCATTAAAGCATCCCATCCCATTTCGTTGAAACAACCTCCAAAGCCATCAAAATACTGAGCTTTTTCATCACTTATTTCAATGTCATAATCAACCCCTGATTGTCTGCTCTCAATTTTTATTTTTTTCTCTTGTTGCCAACGGCTTTCGTTTGTAGACGAAAACCATTCTATTTTTTGAGCTTTTACATTCAAGACAGATAGAATAACAGCAAAACAGAAAATTATCTTTAATTTCATATTCTTACTCATCCTTGTTTTATATTTTCACTTAAATGGAATTGGATTTGCCGATGGCGGAGCATCATTCAAATCACTCCCCCATTCTTTATTCGCTTCACTACCCATCAGCAATTCGAGTTTTCCTCCTTTTTCTATATCACTATGACTGATCCACGGTTTATTCCATTCCTTACCATTAAGTTTTGCGGATTGTATATACTTATTATCAGCAGAACAGTTTTCAGCAATTATCTCAAAAGTTTTTCCATTACTCAATCTTATTGTTGTACGCGGAAAGAACGGACTTCCGATATTATATGTCGAAGAGCCGGGTGTAACGGGGTAAACACCCATTTGTGAGAAAACTACGAACGCTGACAAACCGCCCCCATCTTCATCTCCCGGAACTCCCATTAAGTCATTCCTAAACCACTGTTTTATTAAATCACGTATTCTTTTTTGGGTTTTCCATGGCTTACCTGCATAGTTGTATAAATATGGAATATGTAACGACGGTTCGTTTGCCATAGAAAACTGCCCTACATTTCCCGTATGATCCGGCAGTTGGTTATAAAATTCATATTTACTTCTTCCCAACCATTCATTATACATATCGTCAAGATTTTTAGAAAACTGATCAGCTCCACCCATCAAATGCACTAAATCACCAATATTATGCTGAACATCCCAGCGATAAATCCAACCATTATTTTCGGCATAATATTCTCTGGCACCCAGACCTCCTGAAAAGCGATAATCGAACGGTTGTATAAAGTTTCCGTTTTTATCTTTTGGATGGAAAAATCCTGTTTGAGAGTTAAATAGATTGCGATAATTGTATGAACGTTTCAAATAGTCCTCTGTTTCCTTATCTTTCCCTAAAGCGTTAGCAATCTGCGACAAACACCACTGATCATAAGCTGTACCTAAAGTAACTGCAACAGCTTGTCTCTTTTCAAAATGATGCACTTCGGGAGCTGTTTCTTCTTCTCCCTGTGCTAATGCAGGGAAGTAGCCTTTATCTTTGTAAAACTGATCTAGTATGCCGGCCGGCTTGGAAGACCAGGGTGCAAGCGTTTTGTTTTCTATTGCATTCCGTGTATATTCATACGCTTTTTGCAAGTCAAAATCGCGCAAGTCTTTATTCCATGCATCGGCAATTATTGCTACGCCATGATTACAATTCATACGGCGTGAATCTCCATTTATCTCAGGAAATGTAGGAAACCATTTATTAGACGATTGTTCAGACATTCGCAAAAAGGAACGGATAATATTCGCCTCTACTTTGGCATCTATTAAAACCTTCAACGGATGAATAGCCCGATATGTATCCCATATCCAGTCGTCGGTATAAAAATCCCGTCCTTCATCATCATGAACCTGTCCATCGAATGCACTGAAGTAACGCCCGTCTTCACTAATATTTATCGGACGCTCATAACTCCTGTACAACGAAGTATAGAAAACACACTTGTCATTATATTCCCCACCTTCAACCTGTATTTTACTAAGTTCATCATTCCATATTTGCTTGCCTTTAGCCGCTACTGCATCCAGATCGAACCCGGAAATCTCACGATGTAGATTTCTCTCCGCTTGCCCGGTGCTGATGAAAGAAATACCATATCTGACATTCAATGTTTCAAGATTATTTCCAAAAAAGAATACCGCACAGGCATTATCTCCTTGTGACGAAGTTCTGGTAATATCCAGTTCATTATTGGCAAGTATCCCTTTTTCTAAAGGATTGGAATCTACTTCCATAAAAATATACACCTTTGTATTGTTCCATAGATTCTGATAGCCCTTTATCGTATTACCTGATATTTCTAGTTCTCCGTTTCCTGAATTTAGTATCAGATAAGCCGGACGATTTTGCTTATATTTTATTCTGTATATGGCAGATTGATGGGAAGGAGCAAAGTTTACTTTTATCTGTTGCCCGTCAATATCTACCTTATAATAATAAGGATGCGTTTGTTCATTATCATAATCGAACTGAATGGATGGACGTAAACCGTCTCTTTCACCCTGAAATGGAGACAAATTAAATGAAGACCAACCTCTGTGAGTCGTAACCACAATAGGAAGTCCATTTATTCTGTCGGCAGTAAAGTCTCCACGTTGAGGATAAACCCGCAACATACTATTGGGAAGATGTACCGTAGGATAAGTAGGCACCAGCAGATGGCTGATATTCCCCATATACGGATTTACATAATCTACAGGTGTCAGACTATAATTACCTCTTCCACAAGAATAGTTCAAGAGCAGGAAAATCAGAATAAAAATATAAAAACAGGTTCTTCTATACATTATGAATTGAGATAAGACTAAGGTATAGTCCTTTTACTATTGCTATACCTTAGCATATTAATTTACTTTTGACGTGTACATTTTTCTGTCATAGTTATCCAGGTATTACTACTTGGCCAATAATATTTATAAGACAGGTAAAATACTTGTACCCCCGCCTCTACTTCATATCGGTTATCCTGAGGATCACCAACCATTTCCAGTTGAAGAGATCCTGCCGCAGTTAAAGTCAGCGTATTGTCGGCATTAATAGTAATGATTACTCCCCCTTTATCTATTTCATCCAATGTTGCCATTTTATCTTTAAAGGCAAGAATACCTGCCAACATACGGACTTTATTCTTAGATATAGGGTAGAATACTTTATCGGCACTCGTAGGTACCGACATCCCATTATTTTCTACTTTAGTACCTCGCATTTTATAATAGGTTGTCTTCATCTGACGGGCATAATCGTTCTTTATTTGTACATTGTACAAAACATTGTCCTTATCTGGATTGATAACATAATCCGAAACATTTTTTATGCGCAGAGGAATCATATACAAAGAATCGGGAGATAATCCTTCCGGCTTTACTCGAACTTCTACCAAACCATATGTTTCCACAGCCTCTTTCTTTATGATGGTAGACATTGTCGGTATCTTGTAGTGTGACAGCGGCATCTCTTTGGCATATTTCAGAGTTGCAGTATCATAATTCAACCTGTTATATTCAGGTAATAAAGTCAAGTCAGGTTCTAATTCTACCATAACGTCCCTATCAATACGATTAGTCCCTCCACAATTGACAGAGATATATCCTATTGCGTCTTCTTCATTCAAATCATATTCTACGACAAAGACTTTCTCGTCGTCGCTTACTATATTGATCATTTTTTCGTATAGTTCTTCTTTATACATCTCATTTTCGTCGCAAGCGGCAAAAACAGAAAGAACAATCGAAACCAATATCATTTTTTTTATCATTGTACTCATTTTCTATTCTTTTCTAATTATTCTTTATACTACTCTATGATCCATATCCCGGATTTTGATCCAAATAAGGGACTTTCCTTACCTCTGTACGACTTAGTGGCAAGAAAATCATCCGTTTATCCACTACACGGTTACGATAATCGGCATGTTCACTCATTGTTGTACGACTATAGAAACCTGTATTTCTGGTAGCATCGGTATTCATTCCATAAATAGGTTTCCTGTCTTCTTCTTCATACAGCCCCCAACGTCTTAAATCATAGAAACGACGTCCTTCGCATAAGAACTCTACCAAACGCTCACGAACGATCTGCTTAAACATCTCGGCTTGAGAATTAAATTCAGAATCTTTTAGTCCTGGCAATCCGGCACGGAAACGGACTAAATTGAAGGCTGAAGACATCTCCGCCTTATCTCTGGAAACTACGTAAGTAACATCCTGATCAACGCCCAGTGTAACAGTATGAGAGCTTGTTAAATTGTTGAGTGCCTCCGCATACGAAAGCAGAATTTCTGCATATCTGATGATTGGGAATGCTTTATCTATCCTCTGATTACCGTCGCCTGTCCAAGCGTCTTCGGGATGAATATATTTCTTCAACACATACCCTGTAACCGGATAGTTACGTGCATCCTCGTTTACTGCATTTCTTCCTGCATTACCATCTGTATAATAAGTCAATGTCTGGTTTCTTAAATTATTATTCGACGTAGAAGAAGCAGTCCAATAGCCTTCACTGAATCCGACAGAAGCATAGAAACGCATCTCTCGATTATTATACATATTATACACACCCGAATTTAACCGATAGCCGGAAAATGATTTAACCCCACTGGTAAAACCTTGTTCTGTATATTCTCCCGCAGATTCGGCTTCTTCTATTGTCTTTCCGTCAACCATCCTATATGCATCTACTACCTTCTGAGTAAGACTCATCCCATTATATCCACCCATATAGACAGGGAAAGACTGACGCGTATAATCTTTTACTTCATTAGACATCTTAGACCAGATAAATTCTCTATTCTTAGAAGGGAATGACTCTCCGTTAAACATCTCTGTATAAGATCTAAATGCATCAATACCTCCCGGACCTGCCGGATAATTATCGGTTGGCACACCTGCCGGTAATGCTGGTGTTTTATCATCACTTTCTACAATGTGTAATGTATATAATCCCATATCGATGACACGTTTTGCAGCAGCTGCTGCCAACGCCCATTTTTTCTCATCATATTCCATAGAAACATAATATTTATCGTCTTCGGTACGTTTCCAATTGCCAAAGTACCGTCTTGCAGCATCACCACCGTTGAAAGCAGGACTAGCGGCATGCAAGCGTACACGAGCGATAAGTGCATATGCAGTACCTCTTGTAGGACGACCATATTGACTGGTCGGCACTTCAGTTTTCATATATTGGGCTGCCGTTTCTAACTCTTGACATATATAATCTACTGTTTCGTCAAATGTGTTGCGACTTTTATTGTAAGCGGCAGGGTCTTCATTACTAGGATATACATTATCTTCCACAATGATAGCAGGTCCATATGCCATCAACAGGTGATAATAAGCATACCCTCTTATAAAATGAGTATAAGCGAATATTTCCTGACTTTCGGTAAGTGTCAGATCTTTACACTCATTCATCCGTCCTAATATAAGATTGGCTTTACGTATTATTTTATACATACTGCCCCATACTCCCATACCTTTCTGGTCGTCGGCTGTTACTTTTCCTAAAGAAAAAGCTTTCCCTCTAAATATATCGTCTGTCATCAGAGTAAATATCTCGTCTGTTGCTGTAATGCCGGGTACAGTTTCATAGCCAAAAATCCTCCCTTCGTCAGGGAAATCACCGGCTGTACCCCACATATATCTTTCCAAATTCCGTTTATTCTGAAAAATAGAATCATATCTCATCTGATCATCAAAATAGTTATCGACGCTCAGATAGTCGTTACACGAACTGAATATTATCACAGATGATAATAATATTGTTAGTACTATGGATTTTACTAATATCTTCATAATATTAAGTGTATTTTATTCTAATGATTTTTTAGAAATTCAAGTATAATTGAAGCGCATACCTTGCAGGAATCGGATATCTGGACCCATTGTTCTCTGCTTGTTCAGGATCCCATAGTTTGACACTGTCCCAGACCAACAGGTTATACCCGACAAGTTGCATATCAACAGAGCTAAGACCTACTTTTTTCAGCCAGTTACCAGTCAGTCTGTAATTGATATTAACCTCCTGCAAACGCAGATAACGAGAGTTTCCATGCCAGAATGAAGATTTTTGGTTGTTATTCTCATTCAACCCATAGCTTAACCGTGGAAAACGTGCATTAGGATTTTCTGTAGACGGATTGCCCGAATAAGAAGCAGGTGTCCAGCGATTATTCGGATCTGCCACTATCGACAAGACATTACCTGTTGCGCCTCCTATAAATGGAACATATCCCCAACCTGTCTGATTTCCATAACCATCTTTTTCTCTCACATAATAGAAATCTGTGTTTCCAGTTCCTTTAAACAAGACGCCCAAGGTAAATTTCTTGTAGGTAAACTCTCCTCCAAATCCATACATTAATCTTGGATAATTGTTATAAGACAACGGTACTTGGTCATCGGTGTCTATTTTACCATCTCCGTTTACATCTTTATATTTGATATCTCCCGGTAGCGGGTCACTATTTCCAAAACTTTGCTTAGGACTGTATTTTACATCGTTTTCATCTTTAAATAACCCAAGAGCGATATATCCCCGGTACGAATCATGCGGCCAACCGGTCAATGTTTGATAAGGATACTTAGCCTCTATTTCTTCCCAATTGATCACTTCATTTTTAGAGTAAGTAAAATTTCCTCTTATTGTAAAGGACATATCTTTTTTGATACTTTGTGTAAAAGATATATTGCCATCGGAACCAAAGCTCTTCATTTTACCTACGTTTCCATAAGGCATCTGCTGCAAACCAATATATTCGGGTATCTGTTTACGCTCCTGAAAAATACGATTACGGTTATCTCTAAAGAAATCGACTACAAATGATAATTTATTTTTCAGTAAAGTTCCTTCAATACCGACATCCATTTTCGTTGCTTTTTCCCATTGCAAGTTATCTGCTCCAACTTGAGTTTCTTTTATACTTCCCAAGTTTGAGCCCCAACCTCCACCTTCGGAATTTACCTCAACTATTGTTAGATAAGGGAAACGCTTATTCGATATTCTGTCGTTACCAACACTACCATACGAGGCTCTCACTTTAAAAAAGTCTAACCACGGAAGTGCCTTTTTTATAAAATTATACTGAGTAGGTACCCAACCGACAGCTACTGACGGAAAGAACCCAAATCGCTGACCTTTTTGAAAGTTTTCAGAGCCTGTATATCCAAAGTTCCCATCAATAAAATAAGTATCATCGAAACCATATGTCACACGCCCTGAAAGCCCTTGATACCTCATCGGAATGGCCGCCATACTGGCATTAGACCTATATCCATTGCTTGAGTTATTATCTTCCCGAGCCCAGTTAGAACCTTGCTCTTCACTAAGATAAAAATAAAGTAATCCGCCAATCCGGTGCTTTTCATTTACTATAGTAGAATAATTTGCTGTCGTTTCAAAATGTAATTTATAAAACTGACTTTGTTCATTTATATATTTGGCTGTCTCTGCTTCCACTCTTTTAACCAGATTAAGACTTCCTCCATATTGAGGAGAACGACCCAAAGCATAATACATTTCAGGCATTACACTTCTAACCTCTTTCAGGTCTGAATTGTTACTATATGCAATCTGGCTTCTGAGGGAAAGACCTTTCGCTAACATAGACAAGTCTTGTTGGATAGCAAGCGTAACATTATGGGTAAACTTCTTTACTTTAGCCATACCCGTATAATTCAACATTACATAAGGAGAATACTCATCGTTTGCACCGTAAGCCGGCAAATGCCCTGTTGAATATCTTACAGGAATGGTTAATGGAGTAAGTTTTTGCTGTGCTGACCATAAATAGTCAGTATTGGCATTTCCGGGTTCTGCTTTTTCAGATAAGAAACCATCGGCTCCAAAATAAACATTTGTAGTATTGGTCATTTTCACATCTAAATTGACTCGATAGTTATATGTTTTATAGCCTACATCTGCACTATATTTTGAATTCTTATCTTGTTTATAAGCTGCCGATTCGTTAGATGTTCCCAGACTTAAATAATAACGGGCAACACTACCCCCTCCACGAGCGTTTATATAATAAGTTTGTTGTAAAGAATTTCTATTAAGTATTTCGTCCTGCCAATTTACGTCCGGATACAAATCCCTGTCAAGACCGTATTTGATTATATCCATTGCTGTTTGGTCGTATAAAATATTATTACCACGAACAGCCCTTGCCTCGTTGGCCAGTTTTGCATATTCATAAGAACCTAAATACTCGGGCATACGGGTCAAGTGTGAGACAGTCATATTCACACGTGCTGTAATGTTCAGTTTATCTTCTACTCCACGCTTGGTTGTTACCAAAATCACACCATTGGCACCCCTCACTCCATATACGGCTGTCGCCGAAGCATCCTTCAATACCGAAAATGACTCAATATCCGCCGGATCAATCCGGCTAAGATCCCCTTCCAATCCATCTATCAGCACCAAAGCACTACTATTGGCACCAAAAGTACCAATACCACGTACCCAGAATTCTGATACGTTTTTACCAGGTTCTCCACTTGTTTGAATTGAAATAATACCAGGCACACGTCCGCCTAACATATTGGGAATAGACGTCGCAGGAGTTTGCAGTTCTTCTACCTTTACATTGGTTACAGCTCCAACAACACTTACTTTACGCTGAGTGCCTAAACCTACAATAACGGCTTCCTCTAGTTGAGTAGCTGCGATCTTCATTTTAATTGCAAGCTCCCTCTCAGACTTGACTATTAAGTACTCAACTTGTTCGTAACCTATTATCGAGAAAATCAGTTTATCTCCCCGATGGGCTTTTATAGAAAACTTGCCATCAACATCTGTCGACGTCCCAGTTCCGGCTCTGTCTTTTAGGTATACTACAACACCCGGCATAGGATCATTTAATTCATCGTATACGGTTCCTGATACGGTCATGCTCTCTCCTACTTGTTGAGCAAACATGCAAATACAACAGATCCATAACAATGGTATAATTAATATTTTTTTCATTCTAAATGATATTTATTTACTTATTATTCTATTGCTAACCTTCTTACACAGTGATTGTCTGAATCTGCAACGTATATTATTCCATCTTTGGTTATTGCGACCCCTTGAGGTAAGTTAAATAAAGCCTCTTCCGGAGTACCATCCTGATATCCGGAGACTCCTGCTTGCCCTATCACTGTGCTAACAACACCATCTGAAGAAATTTTTCTGATCGTATGATTTTTAGTATCGGCCAGATAAAGATTACCTTCTCCATCAACTACCATCTGACGAGGTTCATTGAATTCTGCATCTAACCTATCTCCATCAATAGAGCCGGCAACTCCCTGATTTCCAGCATACAGTTTATGCTCCTTCGTCACAATATTATATGTATAGATGCAATGTTGGTTGGTATAAGCCAGATATAGAATATTAGGATCTTTCTTACTAAATCGCAGATAAGAGTCACTAGATGACATCAATGTCGCAACTACTTCGGCCTCGGATGTATAAGGATCCATTTTAATAAGGCTTCCATTTTTAGCCCGGATGTACATGTGTTTGTCAGCATAGCACATTGCAAAAGCATGTTTAAAGTCGATACTGACACTTTGTCCCGGCTTAGCGACGATTTGACGTTTACGAGGTTTCCACATATTATCAGGCGACAATGTCCAATATGTATTTTCGGCATCGATAGGAATATAAGATGTTTTGCCATCGTCCAACATTTCAGGTTGATTTGCAGGATAACCCGTATCGGGAATAACAATAGAGCTAGTATTTTCTACTTCGTTTATCATTATATATTTATTCCCTGTTGACCACCCGCCTCTATTACTCACGAATATATTGTCCTCATCGTCCACAGTAAGAAATGTGACTTGATCGAATTGGGTTTCCGCCAAAGATCCAACCACAACTCCCTTAGTACCCGGTTTACCGCAGACCGTGGTTACAGTCACTCTGGTTTCGTAATTGAATGTCTCTTTGTAGCTCACAGATTTATCTCCGATTACCACCGAAATATTACATATATCACCGGGCTGCTTAGGAGTCAATACCAAAAGTTTTGTCCCCACAGACCCGACTACCGCCGCTTCTTTCTCGTTAAAGTAAACTTTGATTTTACTTACATCTGATCCGAAATTTGAGCCATTGAGTATTACTTTTGTACTAATCCCTCCTACATTAGGATAAAAATCGGACAGTTCTACAGGCTTAGAAGGATCATACACTGATTCCCCGGATGATTTTTCATCGCAGGAAATAATAAGTGGTAAAATCATACTTACTGCCAATAGCAGAAATACAATTTTGGTTAATCCATTTTTTTTCATAGTTCTTTTAATAATGGTTGATTAATAATCTTCTTATGCGGACGACGTCAATATGATTGATTTTCGTTTCTGACAAACATACTGAACCGTCATTTTTCAGGAATCCATAATCGGGTAATTACATATTTGATGAGGTATATCGTATTAGATTTTTGTACTATTCTGGTTTAATCAAATTTTGATTTTTTGCATTAGATTCTATTAACAAAATTATCTTCCAGCACTTTATTTCTACTAAACTAACTTTTCAAAAAATAAAAGAGATGTCGCAAAAAAGGGAGAATTGTATAGATTTGGTTGATTTGTTGTATTCATACACTTTTGTTTCATCAACAATTCAATAATATTCATCTGATTTTATTGAGGCTTGATTTAAATCTTAATAAAGTCGTTCTTTCCCCATCTCAAAAGTGACCTGATCTGCCCTTATCAGATCAAAATAGTTAATAAAAGGAGTTTGTATTTTCTTATTATCAAGAAAGAGACTCTGCACATATTGATTTTCTTCCGAAAGATTTTTGGATGTAATTGTCAATATTTTTTCTTTCCCGTCTACCTGCAATTTCATTTTTATTTGAGGAAATTGAGGAGCTCCTACAGCAAATTCATTACTACCGGGAGTTACAGGATAAAATCCCATAACGGAAAACAGATACCAAGCAGACATCTGCCCACAGTCATCATTCCCATTTACACCGTCGGGAGAGTTGTGATAGTTGATCCGGGTATGTTTACGGACAAGTTCTTGCGTACGCCATGGCTGTCCGCAGTAATCGTAAAGATATATATAATGGTGTCCGGGTTCATTGTCGTGTCGATAATGATTGCCATCGAAATTCTGATTGAGTTTTTCGGCGAATGAATCATTTCCTCCCATCATTTCTATCATTCCCTGCACATCCTGCATTACACAAAAAAGGTAAGTCCATTTAGAGCCTTCGGTCATTCCTTGATGTGTGTCATTATCGGTATCTATCCAGTCTCCGTTATATTTACGGGGCAGCATAAAACCTTTTTCTTTATTATATACATTCACATAATTCTCAGACCAGTTCATCAACCGTTCATAATCTTCTGTCTTTTTCATGTCTTTGGCAACTTGAGCAATACACCAGTCATCGTAAGCATATTCCAATGTTCGCGAAGTAGCTTCTGCAGTTTTATCATCCGGCACATAACCTATCGAATGATAATAACTGGCTCCTGCACGCCCCTCGAAAGATGTCCAACGATCACGGTCGCCATAACGCCGCTGAGTATCACAATCGGGCGGAACCATTGCGTTCTTGCGCATTGATTCATAAGCAAGGTTAACATCATAATCGCGAATTCCTTTCATATAAGCATCGGCTATGACTGCATCGGCATGAGTTCCAATCATTATATTGGTATAGCCCGGATTAGGCCATATTGGCATCCAACCTCCTTCTTTATACATTTGCAGCAAAGAGGTGATCCACTTATTGGTTAGTTGAGGCTCAAGAAATGTCATCAATGGATGGTATGCGCGAAAAGTATCCCACAATGAATAATCGTTATAAGAGAATCCTTTATGAACTTGATCATCAAACGCACTATAATATTTTCCGTATTCCGAAAATTCGCGAGGAAATAGGTAACAATGATAAAGCGCAGTATAAAATATCACTTTATCGTCTTCTTTACTACAGGTTACTTGTAATTTCGACAATTTTTTCTGCCACTCCTGTTTAGTTCGCTCCTTCAATTGGTCAAAATTCCAGTCAGGAATTTCATTTTCCAAATTTTCTCTGGCTTGTTCAATACTAATAAACGATGTTGCAATACGAGCGGTAACTTTCTCCTGCCCCTTTGTTTTAAAAGAAATATAAGCCCCCATCCGGGTTCCAAACTGCTCTGATTTACCCGAATAAACTTCTGTATTATTCCATGTACCAAAATCCGAGATCGGTTTATCGAACTGTATAATAAAATAGCCTCTAAAATTAGGAAGTTCAGGACCTAACTGAGCTGATTGGCGATCGGGGTTATATCCTATTATTTCATTCTTATCAGTATTTATTTTAACCCATCCTTTCAGTTTTTTTATTCTATCATCATAATCGTTACACCAGTCTTTTAATTGAGGGTTAAGATTGATTCCCTGAATCACAATATGAGACTGCTCACTTTTTGGAAAAGTGAAACGAAACAAAGCACAGCGGCTACTTGCCGTTATTTCTCCTTTGATTGACTTATTATCTTTGGTCCGCATAGAAGCCGAATAGTAATATGGACTGGCTTGCTCATTTTTTTTATCTAACGCAAGTACTCTTTCTTCGGGTAAGACCTTCAACTCGCCGATTTGAGGCATAAGAGACACATACCCATAATCGCCCATCCATACCGTCGGCTGATGAGAGGCAAGAAAACCTATTATTTGCTTATCATCGTACACATACGCCATGGTTCCCATTTTATTTTCTCTGGTCTGTGGCAAAAAGTTGGTCATAGCAAAAGGAGAGCCTACAAAAGGGGCTGTCCCTCCCTCTCCTTTCAAAGCCGTACCAATAAAGGGATTTACATAATCGACTAAATCTTTAGATTGAGAATAACCGATTATATTATTAAATAAGAATATAGAAATTACAAAAAATAATTTTATTAAATGTCCCATTTTTTTGAATATTAAATATTTGTTGATGAGTTCTATTTTTATTAGAACCTGTACCTAATTGGATTTCAGGATCCATATACACTCATCTGAAATGAGAGTAGAATCAAATCGCCCAGAAACAGAGACTTGATTCTCCCCTCCTTTTAATTGAACTCCTTTCCATATATATACGCAATTTTCAACGGTTGTACTACCCAAATCTTTACCGTTCAATTTCAACCTTAATCCTTTGGCGTTAGAGTAAACCTTGATATCACAAATTGATTCTGTTCTATTTATATGTCTACGACTAGTTATGTAAATTACCGGCTCTTCTGACCAATTGGCTTTATAGAAAAAGAATGCGTCTTTTTTTGTTTTCCTGTCATAAGTGACAAGCCCTTTATCATTAATACCCGGTGTATCCCCTTCATTACGGGATGCAACAGCAAAATCGAACATATTCCATACAAAAGAGCCCCATACAAAATCTCTTTTCTTAATTTGCCCGTAATTTTCTTCGTGTACTATTGACTGCCATTCTTCAGGATGCCAATCTCCATCCGTTTTAGGCGCTTTTGTTATTCCTTGTTCATGATGATGAATACTGGCCCCTGCTCCGTACTCGCTTACACATATTCCTTTTTCACCCATCAGTCTGTTCCAATTCTCTAATGAACCACCCATTGCATGAGGGTCTGCCCAATACCAACCGGGATATGTATTATAAGCGGAGTAGTCTGCTA
>ENA-OWNX01000392-OWNX01000392.1-gut-metagenome-genome-assembly--contig:-NODE-392-length-18329-cov-3.790324_pt1 | contig 18329 bp, 9 predicted proteins | sample MGYA00248250_ERZ651778 | MGnify/ENA primary metagenome ERZ651778 (study PRJEB26908, sample SAMEA4031702) | gut metagenome | biome: gut; feature: normal infant; material: stool | place: China | collected 2015 ...
TGTAGTTGCACTGACTAAATCAATTGGTCCCCACATCAAATATCCAAAACATTCAACATTATCCTCTTCAATTGCAGACTTCATTTGAGATAGATGCTTACTTAAATATTCAATTCTATAATCATCATTTATAGTTCCATCTTCTTCGATTTTATCATATGCCCCTAAACCATTTTCTGTAATTAAGATAGGTAATTGATACTTTCTGTAAATATAGTTCAAGGTAAATCTTAAACCTATAGGGTCTATTGCCCACCCCCACTTACTTTGTTCCAAATATGGATTTTGAATCCCACCAAATAAAGATTTATCACCTGATAAATTTTCTTTTGGAGTAGATACACTTGAAAAATAATAATTAAGTCCTATAAAATCTAACTTACCTTCTTTAAATGCTTTTTTGTCTTCATCAGTCACTTCAATAGTTATATTATTTTTTTCATATTCTGTGTTTTATTATTGCTCATTATCTATTTGGCTGTTGATCAATTACTAAACTCTTAGCAACTTCTCCATTAGGGATTTCGAAATAATAATCGATCGGATTATACTCGAATGTTCTCAAACCTACCATTTGGAAATGGGCATCGAAGAAATATTTACCTGTTTGAGTAGAAAGGAACGGATACAATCCACGGAAACGGTAACGAGAGTTATTGCTGTAAGCATCCTTATTCCGTGTTTCACCCCAGAAGCCATCACGTCCATCGTAATGTTGCACACGCCAGCGTCTCAAGTCCCATTTAGTCTTATGCTCAAAAGCAAGTTCTTTACGTCTCTCTTTGCGCACAATATTGCGTCCTTCTACAGATGATGTAAGATTAGAAGTAAGCTTAGTTGCTCCTGCACGTTCACGAATATCGTTTACTGCATCTGTTGCTACTTTCAACAAGTCTGATCCATCAGGAGACGGCTCTCCTGCCAATGACAATTCTACAGCAGCCTCAGCAGCATTGAGCAATACATCAGCATAGCGCATCAGGATAAAAGGTTGCTCCGATTTTCCTTCTGCTGCCACAAAAGCAGGGTCAGGATTTAGCCATTTACGTCCATAAAGCCCTGCCATTGCAGATTCTCCCTGATCGTAGAACGGACCATTTGCTCCGGAAGCTGTTATTGTTTGTCCATTGAATTCTACCTTTTCAGGATTTTCTGATTTTGGGCTCAAATACAATGTCTTAGGCTTCTGTGTATAAGCATCCAAATGTTGGTAATACGTTTCGGCATTGGCATAAGAGTAATCCTTGAACAACGGCTTGATCGGTGTTGAACCTGTATATACTCCGGCACGAATTTCAATCTCCTTACCTTTAAACATATCTCCCGGGAATATCACATAAGCACGTAACCTTGGCTCTGCATTTTTGAAAAAGTCCATTGGCTTATCATACAATATATAATCACCGTTCGTATTCGATGTTCCTGTTGTTACCTTAACTGTTCCATCAGCGTAGCGAGAAAATCCGTCAAACAACTCAAGGAAGTCAAGAGTAGGACATGTTCCCGATGATAATGGTGCACGGAATATGAATGGCGCACTATATGCATCATACCCGTGAGTTAGAGTTGGGTACACATATTTTCTCACATAAATATTCTCAAGGCTCGAAAGGTCACTAAACATATCCACCATATTCTGGTATTGTGCTTCTCGATCTGTAGCCGACCACTTTTTCTTATAGAGAGAATACCCTCCGGTCTGCATTACTTCACGTGCGGCTTTATATGCTTCTTTGAAATATCTCTTGGATGCACTTTGCCATGTATCTTCACCAAAACCAATTACACGAACACCGGTCTTCTGACCAAAGCCGGTAAGACGTCCTGTTACAGTTTCGTTGTATTTAGCAACACTTCCTGCATATAACATTGCTTCCGATTTGAAAGACAGAGCTACATATTTGTTAGCGTAACCGGACTTTGGACTGGTTGGGCTCAACAATGAAGCTGCTTGATCGAAGTCGGCAAGAATCTGATCCCATGTTTCTTCTTCGCTGGCACGTGGTACTTCTAGCGCCTCTTTCTCATTGGGATACTGCATAACCTTTGTTACCAATGGAATTCCACCAAAACGACGAGCCATAGCATAAAATACAAAGGCACGCACAAAGTATCCTTCTCCTAAATAATGATTGTATGTCTGTTCCTGAAACGAATCTTTATATTTAGGTAGTGTCTCGAGCAAATAGTTGGCTTTGCGCAACAATGAGAATGCATTTCCCCAATAGGCTGTGCGTTCGCCTGTGAAAGTCTTACATATACCGTCACGATTAAGGGCTTCTCCTGTTCCTTCTATACCCATCGATCCGAGCCATGAGTTGAATTCTACACCCCATTCGCCCATATATTTGAAATCCTCGAAAGGCATATTGCTGTACATAGTCGCCATGTAAATATCCATACCCGACTCATTGGTAAGAAGGTCTTCATCGGTAATTAGATTTTTTGGCGGAATATCTAGATCGTTGCAAGCAGCAAAGAATAACATGCTTAGCAAAGACAGTATTAATATTTTTTTCATATCTATCAAATTTATTATTTCGTTACTAATACAAGTTTTTAGAACGTAAGAGACATACCAACGGTGTACGTTTTATTGAGTGGATACAAACGTCCCAATTCATCATCCGGGTGCTCAGGGTCAACAAATTTCACTCCTGTTATAGTAAATAGGTTGTAAGCATTGGCAAACATGCGCAATCTCATAGACGACAATGCCTTTATCTTAGGCAATGTATACCCTAGTTCGATACTCTTTAGACGCAGATAAGCTGTGCTTACACGGTTGAACTCAGAATCTGGGTCAGGATAATGTCCTGTATAGCCATAGTAACCCGATACCCATTGTGTTGCCGGATCGTAAGGATCTGCAAACGGATCTACCGGATGCCAACGATCAAGGAACTGAGTAAGTGTACCACCACCATTGCTACCCCATATAGCATACAATGGTTCTTGGTATTTCATAGAACCAAGTGCTGATCCTTGCAACAATATATTCAGGTCGAAATTCTTGTATTCGAAATCAAAGTTGAAACTGTAATTCAACCAGGGTGTTTGGTCATACGCATAAGGGTGTTTATCCAAATCACTTATTTCACCATCACCATTCCAGTCTACATATTTATAGTCGCCCGGTAAAAGTCCACGATCTTTATAGATCGGATAAGACCAGATATCTTTCCAGTTCTGATAACGTCCGGCAGAAGTATAGCCGAACTGTACTCCCTGATAACGATTAGTCAAGTTGTCGCTACGCCATCTGTCGTACGAGTTTGCCCAAGGTCCTTTTTCGGAAGCGATCATGTGTTTTTGACGGGTAATTGTACCAATCGCTTTTACACGATATGAAAAATCATTTATCTTGTTACGGTGTGATAGTTCAAGATCTATACCGAAATGACGGTCACTGTCCAGATTTTCATTTGGAGCCTCAGCACCTACTACGGTAGGCAGATCTCCTTTGCGACGGGCAAACATACCTTCGCGACGACGATCAAAATAATCGGCGGCAAAACCAAACAATCCGTTCCATCCTTCAAAGTCTACCCCAACATCGAATGTGCGAGACTCGTACCAAGAAATGCCTACATTAGGAAGTGGCTTGGTAGATGCGGCAGAAATATATTTATCTCCGATGATGAATCCCGGTGCATACTGATTGTAATATCCCGATGCTGAGTTAGAGTTTGTAGCAGGATAGTTATATCCATTTGCCCACTCATAATTCCAATTACTAGACAAGTCATCACCTAACACCCCGTAGCTAGCACGCAGTTTCAACTGATTTATAAATGACAAGGCAGAAACTGATTTAAAGAAAGGCTCTTCAGAGATACGCCATCCTGCCGATACAGAAGGGAAGAATCCCCATTGGTGTCCTTTTGCAAATTTAGAAGATCCATCGTAACGGAATTGAGCTTCGAGAATATAGCGGCTTCCATAAGCATAATTTATCCTACCGATCATTGCAGCATTAGCTTCTTCATAAAGGTCATTGTTGCCAATATTCATACCGCCCAACTGATTTTCGTCCACACCCGCAAATAGGTAATCTGTAGAAAATGCAAGCTCACGCTGTGCATAGAAATTATCACCGGTACGCTTTTGTGTTTCCATACCAACTACTCCACCAAAAGTGTGCTCACCGAAAGTACGGTTGTAGTTCAACAATAGCTGGCTCAATATCTGTTGCTTATTATATGATTCGCGACGAAGACGGCTTGGTGAACTGGCATTGAATAATGCCTGATCATAAGAACCGGTAACCTCATTGTATGCATATTGATAGTATTCTTTACGATATGCCTTATTGTTATCCATCCGGTAATTGAAGCTCACTAATGCTTTTGCCGATAGGCCTTTCAATACGGGAGCAACAACGCCTAAATCGTAATTAAGCGATGCCGAAGATTGAAAATATTTTTGTTGATATTTTCTATATCCCGATATATCGGAAGTCATTTGTGCTACGGCATTCTCCTGCATTTCCAACCCATGGTAATTTAGCATTGTGTTTTCAGGGTCAGCGTACGCCGGATTCAAAACACCTTGTCTCCAATAAGTACGAATAATATTTACAGCACTTGTATATGGATTGTTACGCTCATCGGCAACACCACTTAAATTAACATCAAAAGTTAACCCGTCCAGAATCTTAGTAGTAACGTTAGCACGAAGATTATATTTATTATAATTAAGGTCGCCCGACTTAAAGAACCCTTCCTGATAGAAGTACCCCATGCCTACATAGAACTGAGTTTTGTCGTTACCGCCGGTGATGCTTAAATCATGTTGTGTTTGAGGTGCATAATTAGAGAACAATAGGTCTGTCCAATTCGTTGTGCGGCGAGTTCCGTTGCGAAAAGCTTCAAAATCTTCCTCTTTATAGATGATACTTCCCCCATTGATATTGTTCATCGACCTTTCGTTGTACAATGTCATAGTTTGGTAAGGGTCGGCAAGAACCGGCATACCCGATGGCTTTTGGAAAGTATATGTACCGTTATAAGAAACTGATGTTTTTCCGTCCTTCGATCCTTTCTTGGTGGTTACCAATACAACTCCATTTGCCGAACGAACCCCATATATAGCTGCCGAAGCATCTTTCAGAACAGAGATATCGTCAATATCATTTGCATTCAAGCGTTGAAATTCTTCTGTAGTACTCGGAATACCATCAATAACGACCAATGGTGCACCTAGTCCGCGAATGTCAAAGTTGTTATTGAATGTACCCGGCTCAGCACTTTTTTGCCATACACGCACCCCGGCAATTTTACCGGTAAGCATATTCTGAGGGTTTTCGTTCTTGGTTTTCAGCATCTCGTTCCCTTTGATGCCGGCAACAGCTCCGGTTAAAGTAACCTTCTTCTGTACGCCATAACCAACAACTACAACATCATCTAGTGTAGTTTCGTCAACGGTCATTGCTACATTGATCAGGCTACGTCCGTTCACCTTCTCTTCTTTGGTTCCATATCCCAAGAATTTAAAGACCAACGTAGCATTTGCAGGAGCATCGATAGTATATTTACCATCTATATCTGTGATTGTACCAACAGTCGTATTCTTAATTGCTACACTCGCTCCGGTTACAGGCTCATTGTTTTCATCTGTAACTATACCCGATATGGTCTTGTTTTGAGCCCATAGCGAAGGCGCAAAGACAAGAAAGAGCATCATTAAAATGCAGGAACACAAAAATTGCATCCTTCTGGCATGATGTGTTTTTATCATAACAATATAAATTTAAGTTAGTTAATTTTTCTCCAGTTCGTATCGTGCTAAGGTTGCGTATTCGGCAGCAAAAGCGAATGTAAACATCCCTTCGAGTCTGTTATTTACATTTTCGCGACTCCAGCCAACCAGCAGATTTGCAGGAAGTAATCCTCTATAAAAGAAGTTATCGTACCCGTAATCCAAATTCTTCTGGAAAGTATCGATATATTGCGATGCGTTTTTGTAAGATGAGTATGCATCTACATATCCACGCATCAGTACGCCATTAAACCAGTTGTTGAACCCAATCAGGTCGTAGGTATAGTACCCCGGAACATTAAGACCAAGTTTTGCAAAATATTTGAAACTTGCATCCGATAATTTTTTTCCATCTTCCAGATATACATTTTCCCCTGTTGCACGATACAGATCGGCTGCACCTGAAATCATCGAACCGCAATTGTACGAATAAGGAGTCCCTGTACGATCGCGCAGATTGGTGTGCTTGCGATATTTTACCCCATTCACAGTTTCGTATGCCACATCACAGTTAGGGTCGCAACCACCCATCATATCATGGTATACACCATCTTCACGCAAGAGGTTTGTTTTTTGCCAGTCATAAACTGCTTTAGCAAATTTCAGATAGTATTCGCTCTTTTTCACAGTTGCCGATTTACGGCTATTATCTGCAGCAATATACTTATAGGTAATCTCATCATTCTTACCTTTATAGAGCTCTGACAGCCAAACTAACGGGCTAACTACAGGACCATTACTACACGAATGTTTTGTTACATAGCCCGGCCCCCAAGGAATACCTCCATACTCTTTACCGTTGCTGTCGAGAACACAGTCCCAACCATCGAGCACGTATTCTGTCAGATATTCGGCTTCTGTGAGATAAGTATTATTTCCGGTAAGCTTATATGCTTCCAGTAATTCACGTATCAGCCACTGCTGGTCGTCATATACGTTGTGTATCCCTTCTACCAGTGCAGTTCCTTTGGCATTACCTCTATCTACGCCGTACACAGACCAGTCTTTAGTCTGCGTATATGAAGTAAGACTAAATGTTCCTTTATAATACGCGGCATTGGTATACAGCTTGTTCAACAATTCGGTATAGCGGTTGAAATTCTTATCATAAAGTTCGGCTTTGCCTTTCTCCTTGTGAGCTTTCAACCCGTGTAATATTGCGTTCACAGCCTCGATAGAGCTGGTGTACATCCATACACTTCCCTTTTCGTCAGAGCCGTCTCTATTCGCATTGGATTTAGTATAAGGATTATAAAATCTCGACATTGCCATTCCTTCGCCTTTGAAATGATAAAGCATGGCACTATCTACCATTTGCATAGCACGAAGGATGTTCTGCTCGGCAAGGTTATCGGAAGTAATAATTCCCGGTTTTTTGCCTCCTCCATTGTCTATCTCGGAATTATCGCTGCATGCAACGGTTATTACCAACAAAGAACAAAGAATAGTTGTTACTATTTTTTTCATTTTTTCTATTTTTCTTGTATCTCAGTGTACTCTCTGCATAGACAATTTTTTTTTTTACCATACTGTCGTATGCAGAGGATTCACTAAGACCACAACATTTTTATTAATTTAGATTGATACTATAGAATACCAGCTTGCTTTCGTCACCGTTGCTTTCGCCTTTGTACACGCCGAATGCCAATACGACATTGCTGCCGTTGAACTGTGACAGATCGTACACAAATGAAGCATAGGCTTCAGGATCACCGGCTCCACCCGCACCGTGCTTGAATTTCCAACAGCCGTCTGCGGCAGCGGAAGCTTCTTGAGCGGTATTCGATTTTGGAGCGACATGCACGATTGTTCCGTCTTCTTTGATTGCAGTCAGCTTAAAGAATGTATAGTTACTTCCAAAGTTACGAGTCTTCAAAGTCAACTGGTTACTACCTGTTGCTATAGCAAACTTAGAATAAAAGTATGCTTCGGGCTCTTTGGTATTAACAGCAGTGCCTGAGCCTCTGGTCTTAATCAAGTAACCTTCGGACGGGAATACTTCCGGGTCTTTGTGAAGAGGGACAAATGACCATTCGTGTCCTATATGAGAAACATTGCGCCATGCTCGGTATGCAGCCGGATATCCGGTTGCCATGTTTACATCTCTTCCCGCACTGATAGGACTTATACCGGTAAACGACTTCTTGTTATGTGGCATTGTTGACCTTACCATCTCGTGAGTCAGCTTCCAACCATCTATTACTTCTGTTCCGGGTATCCAATCCCAGTTAGTTACATTTTCTTGGGCAAAAGCAATACGACGAAGGACTAATTGTTTCCAATAATCTCCGGTTTGTTGACGATAGATACCAATAGCCACAATCACTTCTTTACCAACATACGCACTCAGGTCGAAATGATAGTCTGCATAGTTTCCTGACCCGTGTGTTTTTGTATCGCCTACTTTTACAGCTACGGGATCAGCAGCCGAAAGGTCTATTACCTGTACTCCGAAATATGCAGGCGCAGCGGGATCAGCATTATGCGTACGAAGTCTCACAGAAAGAATTTTATTATCTTCTGTTATTTTTTTGCTACCGTATGTAAATGAATCAAAAACGTCTAAATCGGCAGGATTTTTTTGATCTGCGGCATCGTTTCTAATGCGTAACGTTGTACCTTCCCACTGCTCTTCCCAGTTGCCCCAAAAGGTAAGAGAACACATATAGTCACATGCCCAATCCCAATGAGGATACGCATCGGCATTACCACCACCACGGTATTCATTGTAATACCATTTATCGGCAGTTACCAAATCTTCTGCGGTTAAACCTCGTAGCAGTTCAACGCCACCCATTCTTAGATCTATTGTTGCAACACCATCAACGAAATCACTTTTGGTTATTGTTTTGGTTATTGTTACATAGTTTGCTTTAGTAAACGTTACGGTGTAGTCGTTTGCCACTAAATTTTTAATTTCAAACTTACCATCACTTCCCGATGTAGCACTTTCATCAGCACTTACACTTACTGTTACGCCGGCAAGAGGAGCTCCTCCGTTTTTAGCATCAGTAATGGTACCGACAACTTTTGCCGAGGCATTTACCATTTTTACACTTGTAGTTGCTACTTTGTTTGCATCGAATTTACCGGCAGTAATAGTTACACCAATTGTTTGAAATCCATCCTTTGAGAATTTTACCGAATGGGAATCAATAGATACGTTCTGGGCAGTATATTTGCCATCACTTCCTGTAGTCACTGTTTCCTCTACACCCGATATGGTAACAGTAACACCACTAATAGGAGCATCCATCTCATCTAATACAATCCCCGTAACAGTGCCGTAATCGACACGTTCCGATTCATCATCACTACATGAGGCTGCTACAGATACTATGCCGCCAAGCATAGCTACGAACAGAAATGTTCGCAAAATTTTCTTCATTAAAATCATGTTATAAAAGTTAAGAGTTAACATTAATTAGAAACATCAATGTACATAGGCTGATTTTTGGTTGGTTGATTAATAGATTTTGGTTATTTAATTATTTTTCTTTTATGATACAGCTCGACATATTTATTGCCTGCCATCATTTTTACCAAAGATTGGCGCTCGAAGGTTAATTATTGGGTTAAATTTGGGTTATTAAGTAAAAAAAAACATTAATCTTATGCTTTTTACCTTATTATGTGCACATTATAAGAAATCTTAAAAAACCAGTTAAAACGGTATTAAAAGCGAATCTCTTTCTATTAAAAAGATTTTAATATCTTTATATCTTGATAAGAAACCTCTACCCCATCTCCATTTATCACAAAACAGAGTATTACCATAGAGGTCACCCGGAAACAATCTTATTAACTTGAAAATTGTACTTTCTATTCCATGAAACTGTATCTATATATATTTTTCATACTTAGTTGTTTTTATTCACAAACAGCCTTATCTCAAGGTCTAAAATTTTGTGGAGGGGAGCAAGCTATAGATAAGAGAACTTCTTACGATGTTTTCAAAAATTCATCCGTTGCATTTTCCAACTATTTCAATATCGATTTTAAGATAGCCCTTTATCCTGCAAAAGAAATTGGATACATTCTTCGTATAAAAAATGAGAAATCCGATAAAATCTATAATTTATTTTATGACGGACAAGGCAGTAGTTTTGTATTCAAGTTCAACGAAGAAGGACGAAGCAGCTTGATCACTGCCGAACTAAATAAAGAAGAACAGCTTGATAAGCATTGGCTCAGAATGATAATATCATTTGATCTAAAGAGTGATTCGATAAGATTAACGGTAAACGACAGGGTCTTTAGTGCTGCAGCCTCGGGGCTTCCTGAAAAATACTATCCGGTTATTCTATTTGGTAAAAGCGACCATATTATCGACACTCCTTCTTTTGCAATCAAGGATCTTTCGGTGGGGAATAATGAGAAATATACATTCCCATTAAGAGAGAATGAAGGAAATATAGTCCACGACTCGAAAGGGAAAGCATTGGGAGAAGTCTTAAATCCACAATGGCTGATAAATGATGCTTATCACTGGAGCTTTAAGACTTCATTCAAATCCGAGACTGTAGCCGGAGCCAACTACAACGTAAGAAAGAAAGAAATATATTATTTCAACAGGGATGCGATATCTATATATAATGTAAGATCGGGTGAAACAAGGACAAAAGTATTTGATGAAAAATGTCCGGTAAACCTTGCTTTGGGTACAAACTTTATCGATACGAAAAACAATAGGCTATATGCGTACGAGGTGTATCACAATATAACGGATGAACAACCCATGATTGCCAGTCTAAATCTGGACACCTATCAATGGACAACGGAAAGTACTGAGCGACTGCCCAAACAACTACATCATCACGGAGCTTACTACGATCCTTCCACAAATAAATACACCATCTTTGGTGGATTCGGCAATATGTACTATAGTAAGAACTTTTACTGCTTCGACCTAAACGAAAGAAAATGGTCTACGCTGGATGGTTTTAGCGGAGACACAATGCTTCCTCGTTACTTTTCGTCGGTGGGATATCTGAAGAAAACAAATTCCATATATGTATTCGGAGGTATGGGCAACGAATCGGGCGAACAGGTGGTAGGACGAAAATATTTCTATGATCTGCATAAAGTTGATTTAAATACAAAACATATCACGAAGCTCTGGGAAATTCCATGGGATAAAAACAATGTAGTTCCTGTACGAGGAATGGTTATCCTTGATGATTCTTGTTTTTACACATTGTGTTACCCTGAACATTTTTCGAAATCATTTCTACAATTATACCGCTTCTCACTGAAAGACGGTAGCTATGAAATATTAGGAGACTCGATTCCGATATATTCGGATAAGATTACAACAAACGCTAATTTATATTACGACCATCAGCTAAACAACCTGTATGCAATTGTACAGGAGTTTGCCGATGATGTATCTTCCGATCTTAAGGTTTATTCGTTGGCATTCCCGCCCATTACAGCAGACGATCTTACAAATTATCCGAAAGAAGAATCAGGTATTATTGTTTTAATAATTATCGGACTAACTTGTATATGTATCTTTATTATAGGGTATCTTCTATATCGGAGGTTTGTTCAGAAAAATAAGAACAGCAGAAACACCAGTCAAACATTCAGAATGCTGAACAACGATAAAGAACGGATTGATAAACCTAATTCCATTTATCTATTCGGTGAGTTTACTGTGCGCGATAGAAACAATAAAGATATTACCTATATGTTTAGTACAAAGCTAAGACAAATGTTTTTTCTTGTTCTGCAATATAGTATCGAGGATGGCATCACCTCCCAACGGCTTAGTAACCTCATATGGCCCGATAAGCCCGAAGATAAAGTAAAGAATTCAAGAGGAGTTACTATCAATCACTTAAGGAAAGCACTGGGAGAATTGGATGGAATTGAATTTGTATATGACAAAGGCTATTTTAAAATAGTATTAACCGACGAATGTTATTGCGACTTTGTAAGATGCATTCAAATCATATCTACGGGTATAGAAGAAAACAGAGAAGAATTAATAGAGATACTAACACGTGGTAAGTTCCTAAGATCTTCAGATCAGGCTCTTTTTGATACATTCAAGATAGACATGGAACATAAACTGGAACCTGTATTATTAATAGAAATCGAAAAAAGCTTTACCACAGAAGCTTATCAGACAACTATAAATCTAACAGAGGCATTATTCAATATCGATCCGTTGAATGACGAGGCTTTAGTTTTCCAGACCAAAGCTTTACAAAGATTAAAGCTAAATGAAGAGGCTCGCATCCGCTATCAGGCATTTGTGATAGAGTATAAGAAAACAATGGGTAGTGACTATCCTCATCCTTATAAAGATTTGATTTAAGATATTCTAATTCGATTCTGTTCAAAAAAAACGATCAATTATATAAACGGAAAAAGATCCCCAAATGAGGATCTTTTTCTGTTTTCGACTTATTATTTTTTTATAGCATATCAATGCATTTCTCAAGTTGTACTCCCCTCGAGCCTTTGAGCAATATATAACTATCTTCAACCGGATCTTTTTTGAGATATTCTTTCAGGTCATCAAGATTTTTAAATCTTGGATACTTTGTTTTTACCCTGCTGAAATTATCTCCGATAAACATAACCCTGTCAAAGTTATGATCGCTTATATAATCTGCAATCTTCTGATGTTCCATGTCTGTATCAGGCCCCAACTCCTTCATATCTCCAAGGATAAGAACCTTATGATTTACATCCATATGGTCAAAATTTTCGAGAGCGGCGTGCATACTTGTCGGATTGGCATTGTATGCATCTATTATAAGCATGTTTTTTTCGGTCTTCTTTAGTTGCGAGCGGTTGTTCGTTGGCACATACTCCTCTATGGCTTTACATATCAAAGATGCCTTTATCCCGAGGTACTTACCAATAGTTATTGCAGCCAATGCATTAGAGAGATTGTACTCTCCTATCATATTTGTTTGTACCTTATTGCGTTTGCTGCCAAATTTCCATTCCAATGCAAGGAAAGGACTGATAGACGTAACTTTTCCTGAAATAAATAAATCCTCCTGCAATCCGTAATATATAGATGTTATCCCTTCCGACATTTCTCGTAAGAGCGAATTATCGTAGTCTATAAATATCTTTCCATCTTTGGTACTGCGAATAAATTCATATAATTCGCCTTTGGCCTTCACCACATTTTCGAACGAACCAAACCCCTCGATATGGGCATGTCCCACATTTGTAATCAGTCCATAGTTTGGCAAAGCCATCTCGGCAAGAAAGCGGATTTCACCTACATGGCTCGCTCCCATTTCTACGATCACAATCTCATGTTCTTTTTTTATCCTCAGCAAGGTTAGCGGAACTCCAATATGATTATTCAGGTTTCCCTGAGTGGCCAGCACATTATACTCCTGAGACAAAACAGAATATATCAACTCTTTTGTAGTTGTTTTTCCGTTTGTTCCGGTGATAGCGATAATCGGTTTTTTTATAAATTGTTTGCGGTGATGGCGGGCTAAATCCTGTAGTGTTTCCAGACTGTCTTTTACGAATATTATATTCGGTCTGGTTGCATATTTCTCTTCATCAACAACGGCATAGGCACAACCCTGATCAATTGCTTTTTCAGCGTATTCATTTCCGTTGAAATTTGCACCTTTTAATGCAAAAAATATTGAATCTTTAGGACTATTACGTGTATCAGTTGAAATTTCCGGGTATTTCTTATATATATTATATAGATCTGATATCTCCATAGCGTTTATACAAATTTATTGTTTCCTTTCAAACGTTTATTAATCTATTACTTTTTAGATTTGTAAAGTTCCACAAGATTTGCTTAAAGCACTACGAATATACGTTAATAATTTCTATCAAACATTCTTCTTAACGTTTTTTACTTTATCAAATATTTCAGTAAAATATACCATAAACATGGTATCAAAATACCTTACTTTAGCGATTTTATATGTACCTCAAAGTATGTACCTTTGTATCAATAATTAAACAAACAAATCAACGGTTATGGGAAAAATTGCAAAGAAATTAACTGATCTTATCGGAAACACTCCGTTATTGGAGCTATCGAATTATAATAAGAGACATGGAGTTGAAGCCCATGTAATTGCTAAATTAGAATATTTCAATCCGGCATCGAGTGTTAAAGACCGTATTGCCAATGCAATGATAGAAGAAGCAGAGGCTTCGGGACTACTTCACCCCGACAGCGAATTGATAGAACCAACCAGTGGAAACACAGGGATAGGTCTTGCTTTCGTGGCGGCGGCAAAAGGCTATAAACTTACATTAACAATGCCTGAAACCATGAGTATCGAGCGTAGGAATCTACTCAAAGCACTTGGTGCAAATATTGTTCTTACTCCGGGCCCGGATGGCATGAAGGGTGCTATAGCAAAAGCCGAAGAACTACAAAGACAAAACCCGAAGGGAGTTCTTCTTCAACAATTTGCAAATCCTGCAAACCCGGCCATACATAAGAAAACGACTGCTGAAGAAATCTGGCGTGACACCGACGGTGAGGTCGACATATTTGTAGCAGGAGTTGGTACAGGCGGAACTGTAAGCGGTGTAGGCGAAGTATTGAAAAAATATAATCCAAATGTACAAATAGTGGCCGTAGAGCCAACAGATTCGCCTGTTTTATCAGGAGGTAAACCCGGCCCGCACAAAATACAAGGTATAGGAGCAGGCTTTGTTCCAAAAACATACAATAACTCTGTTGTAGATGAAATCATTCAGGTAAGCAATGACGATGCCATCCGCACAAGCCGAGAACTGGCTCGCGAAGAAGGTCTTCTGGTAGGTATATCTTCGGGTGCAGCAGCGTATGCAGCTACATTGTTAGCAAAAAAGCCTGAAAACAAAGGAAAGAATATCGTTGTAATCCTTCCCGATACAGGAGAGCGTTATCTGTCTACAGTATTGTATGCTTTCGAAGAATATCCACTTTAATCAACATAATACGATCTTAAAGGTTATCTTTATTTAGTTATGAGTAATTGATTCTAAAATGAATTACTCTCATTTTATAAAAACAAAAAAATATGAGCAACTATAAATTTGAAACGCTACAAGTACATGCCGGACAAGAGGTAGATCCGGTTACACGATCACGTGCTGTACCTATTTATCAAACAACGTCATACACTTTTGATGACGCACAACATGGAGCCGATTTGTTTGGGCTTCGTAAATTCGGGAATATATACATTCGTCTGATGAATCCGACTACAGATGTATTTGAGAAACGTATAGCTGCTCTTGAAGGCGGAACATCTGCTCTGGCAACAGCATCAGGGCACTCTGCTCAGTTTTTGGCACTTAACAATATATTGTCGCAGGGAGACAACTTTGTTACCACTTCTCATTTGTATGGAGGCACACACAATCAGTTCAAGTCACAGTTCAAACGTTTGGGAGTAGAGGCACGCTTTACGCCCGACGACGAACCGGCTTCGTTCGAAAGGCTGATTGATGACAGGACAAAAGCTCTTTATCTGGAGACAATCGGAAATCCCGATCTAAATATCCCTGATTTTGAAGCTATCGCTGCTGTAGCCGACAAATACGAAATACCTTTAATTGTAGATAATACGTTCGGCGCAGGAGGAGCACTCTTCCGCCCGATAGAACATGGGGCTACCATTGTAGTAGAAAGTGCTACCAAATGGATAGGCGGACATGGAACATCTCTTGGTGGGGTGATTGTAGATAGCGGTAAGTTTAACTGGGGCAATGGCAAGTTCCCTGAATTTACAGAGCCATCCGACAGCTATCACGGACTCGTATTCTGGGATGTATTTGGAGCAAATGGCCCATTCGGCAATATCGCATTTACGATACGTGCCCGTGTAGAAGGACTTAGAGACTGGGGTAGTACAATCAGCCCGTTCAACTCGTTCCTTCTGCTACAAGGATTGGAAACCCTATCACTTCGTGTAGAACGTCATGTAGAAAACACATTGGCTGCTGCTAAATGGTTGGAGAAACATCCTAAAGTAGAATATGTAAACTATCCGGGACTAGAAAGCAGCCCATATCATGCATTGGCTAACAAATACTTCAAAAAAGGAGCGGGTGGTGTACTTTCTTTCAAAGTAAAAGGATCGGGAGACAATGCCGACAAAGTGATAAATTCACTCCAACTGATAAGCCACTTAGCAAATGTAGGTGATGCTAAATCTCTAATCATCCATCCTGCAACTACAACTCACGAACAACTTTCGGACGAAGAAAGAGTTTTGGCAGGGGCTATTCCGGGATTGCTACGCTTGTCTGTGGGTATCGAAAATATTGACGATATTATCGCTGATCTGGATCAGGCGCTGAACAACATATAAAATAAAGCCGTGATTATTTTTTTTATAAAAGAGGCTGTCTCACAAAATAGTTGAGACAGCCTCTTATCTTATAATAGAAGAATAATTATTTTTATTTCTTTGTTATTTTCACAACATAACCTCCACCCGGAGCCATTGATATTGGAAGCTTCCGATCGGCGGGAATATCTATTATTTCTTTTTTGTAGTCTTTAGCAACACGATCGGCATTTACTCCGTCTTTAAACACTTCCCCTTTGAAGTTACCTTCGCCCAAGAACGACAAATCAAGCTCCATTGTACGGGCATCCCAGTTTGTCAATGCTCCCACATACCATGCATCTCCCTTTTGACGGGCAATGGCTACATATTTTGCAATTTCTCCATTCAGCGCAACTGTATTGTCCCAAACGGTAGGCACAGCAGCGATAAACTCAGTACACTCCTGTTCTGCCATATAGTTTGACGGACTGTCACAAAGCATATTCAAGGGAGATTCGAAAATAACATATTCAGCAAGCTGACGGCAACGTGTACCTTGGCTCATAGCTTCGTTATTCACACTTCTGTAATTCCCCTTTGTAGCATTGCGCATCGCACCTTGCGTGTAATCCATAGGTCCTGCTACCTGGCGAATAAACGGAATAGTAACATCATAGGTAACCTGATCGAGGTTTTCAGCCCATTTCATTTGCTCCAATCCATTTACGCCTTCGAAGTTAATCACATTAGGATATGTTCGTTGCAAACCTGTAGGTTTGTAAGTACCGTGATAGTCTAACATCATCTTATATTTAGCAGCCGTTTCTGCACCACGACGGTGAAAATCAACCACAACCTGATCGTCCCTATCCATAAAATCTACTTTAAATCCCTTGATCCCCATCTCGCTATAATGTTTGCAAACGGCTTCCATATCACGATCGAAAGCATGAAACCCTGCCCAAAGGATAAGGCCTACATTCTTCGATTTAGCATAGGCAGCAAGTTCAGGCAAATTAATTTCGGGAACAACCTGAAACAAATCGGCTTTCAGGTTCACAGCCCATCCCTCATCCAGAATCACATATTCTATACCATATTTAGATGCGAAGTCTATATAATATTTATACGTCTGGTTGTTCACTCCTGTCTTGAAATCTACATTATAAAGATTCCAGTCGTTCCACCAGTCCCATGCTACCTTACCCGGCTTTACCCACGAGTAGTCACCCTGAGACGGTGTTGCCAGCCTGTACACCACATCACTATCAGCCAGATCTGAATCTTTTTCGGAAACGATTACCACACGCCAAGGGAAATTGGTAGCACCATCAAATTTTGCAAGGAAATTCTCACGAGATTTTACTACCATTTGCAGATTGTTGTGCCCTCCTTGTTCTACATCTTTCGGATACGGTGCAAACACACCTTTCAAGATATTGGCTTTATCTCCCGGATATAAGAACATTCCCGGATAGTTAAGAAGGTCAGCTTCTACAATGCAAACCTTTTTACCCTTTACTCCCTCTACTACCAAAGGGCTTATGCCAAGTCTTTTCTTATTCCACTCAGACAAAAGATTATGAACATACGGTTGTTCAAACGAGTTGAAGAATTGTTCTTCAAAAGACGCCGATTCATGTTTATTGGTATAGTTGATAAACGCTTTGCTGTCTGCAGGAAAATTAAACTCAACCTGTTCGCCTTGTACTGCAAAAGGCTTTTTAGACGCAGACACAAAACGGTAAGCAATACCATCGTCGTATGCTCTAAAGAGAATACTGTGATCTTTAAATTTGAGTGTAAGCTCATTATAATTATCTTTTATCTGCTTGCGTTTATATACCTGAGCACTAATTGTCTGATTTACGGTCTTTGTAGATGATCCCGACAACTTTGCGTCTTTCCCATAAGAAGTACCGTCACTGAGAGACATGGAAAGAGTAGACTTGTCGAGCATAAGATCGCCGTTATGCAAAACAGAATAATCGATTGTTTTACCTACATTAATTACAGCTTCCAGCTTACCATTCGGAGACTTAAGATTAAATAATTTCTGGGCTGATACTGTGATTGAAAACAGAGCCGTGCAGAATACGGCTAAAATAATCAAGTAATTTTTTTTCATAAGTATATTTAAGTTTAGAATATAGAGAGATTACTCCCTTTTACTAAAATAATTCTTTTTCAAATTTATCCTTACCCCTTTTCACTAAAATGAATACCGACAACTCTCTCCTCTTAAACCTTTTACAACGACAAAAGAAGAGGATTACTGAGCAAATTTTA
>ENA-OWNX01000398-OWNX01000398.1-gut-metagenome-genome-assembly--contig:-NODE-398-length-18069-cov-4.157348_pt1 | contig 18069 bp, 22 predicted proteins | sample MGYA00248250_ERZ651778 | MGnify/ENA primary metagenome ERZ651778 (study PRJEB26908, sample SAMEA4031702) | gut metagenome | biome: gut; feature: normal infant; material: stool | place: China | collected 2015...
TAATTATAACATGAAACACCATAAAAGTCAAATTAACTACAAAAAAGGGAAGACTAAACTTCCCTTTCACTTCCATAATGGACTATCTTTATCATAAATCAATACACACTTATCCTTAAAACGAGTTACCATGGTATAAATCAAACGATGGTGGTTTGTTCCACGCATACGTTCCTCAATGCCTAGTCCTTTAGAATATTCACTACCTTGTGATTTATGAGTTGTAATTGCAAAACCAAAATCTGCTGCATTGATTTTATCTGCAGCTTTAGCATTTTGATCAAATATATAGCTAGTTTCTCCTGTTAAAAATGGCAGAGCATCAAACTTAACATTTCTAAATTCTGCTGTATTAAAATCTGGCATGAAGCTCATATATCCATATACAGATGCTTGATTAATAATATTCCCACGAGGATCTCGAATAGGCTCAGAAACTCTTGTAACATTGCCAATTAATCCATTAATAATAGGGTTTCCATCTGTATTAACAAATTCCCAGTTATTTCTGGTTAAAATAATCTTATCTCCAACTACTGGCATATTGCCTGTGTGACCTAGTTCTTCTCGAACCGTTCTATTTAATTCATGACGAGTAGCATTTTTGCCGCATAAAATTTGGTCCGCCCACAACAACATTCCCGTATTTAGCTCTTCTCTTGGGAACATCTGAACATTCTCATCTGAGAAAGGCTCAATAGGTTCACGATTACGAATCGCATGAGCTAAACGAATAATGCTATTTCCTTCAGCTTGTCGAACAATTTCATCTAAGAAAATATGAGGAGAAGCAAGCATTCCATTATCCGTACCGATTGGGGGCAACTGTTCTGGATCACCAATATTAATAACGTGTAGGCCAGTATTAGCTATAACTCTCAACATTGAATCTGGAACCATTGAAACTTCATCAATAATTATCAGCTTAAATGGACTAAATAAACTTTTCTCTAAGGGTATATGAATAAAATCATCACTACCTGGAATTTTTACACTTTTGTAAAATAACTTATGAAGTGTTTTAGCTTGAGGAAAACCATTTTCTTGTAATCGTAAAGCAGCCTTACCAGTATATGCTCCTACAAGATATTCCCCTTCTTTAATGCCTAACGCATCTAACAACATATGAGATAAGTATGTCTTACCTGAACCAGCTAAACCAGCAATCGTTGTATAACGTTCCTTTAAATTATATCTTTGTCGTGCAATTTTTAGTCCTTCTTCTTGTTTTTTAGTCAAAGACAAACTATCACATTCTTTCTTTATTATTATAATTAATTATAACATTTTATAAAACAAAAATCAAATAAAAGGAAGAGCGCTTAACTCTTCCTTAATAGGGGGGGTGGTTTTAGGATTTTGCTTTTTGAAAAATTTTGAATCCAGAAACCATTTCATTTTTTTGCTAAACTCATGGTTTTCCGAGGAATAAGGATCGCAAGCGGGAATTAGAAATAATATTGTTGAGTTTCTTTAATATCAAAGTCTTCAACCATAACTTGCAAATTGCTTTCCCCTTTGAAAGTATTCATCGTAACTTTACCAATTACATCAATCGTTGTTCGTTGATTTTGTTTTAAAGCTACTGCCTTATCCATAGGAACCCCAAAAGAGACGAATTGAAGTGGGCCTGACTTGAATCGAACTAATTGGCTATCGAAGCTGCCACTTGTTTCAATATCTCCTTTAAATACTGGAACATCTTTTAGTAGAAAGACTGGCTCTTCTAAACCTCTTGCCCAGAACGTGGCATATCGAGTAATCTCAAGCATATTATCGATCGATAGTTCAGAGTAATTAATAATGAAATCTAACTTGTAGACTGGCTCAAATACTTCTCCTGCTAATTCTGTATTGAAATATTCAACTAATTCTTGTTGTGTTCCAGCAGGAATACCAAAACCATGGGCTGCTTCGTGTCCTTCTGCATAAATTACTTTGCCACTCTCATTCAAGAAAGTTTTTAAGTTAGGAAGGGTTGATTTATCATCGCCACGAGCGGAACCTGAGAAAACAAGCTGTCCATCAAAAGTATGTTCTCTTCCGATTAGAACAGGCTTTTTATATTTCTGCAAGAATTTATTGGCAATCAAACCATTAAATTCAGAAGGAAACTCGCCTTTTGTATCTAATAGAATTAACTGGTTTTGTTCTAAATTATTTTCGGCAATCTGAGTAGCTAATTTATCCATAGCTTTATCAACTTCTCGTCCTTGACGAGATTTAATGTTTCCCAGAATACGAATTGCTTGTTCTTGAATAATTTCTGTCTCGCCTTCTTTAGCTCCACGTTTTTTAGATGGAACTTCTTTGTGTACTTTAGTACACATTGCTTTTGCAAGCATTTGTTTTTCTTCAATAGTTCCAACACGTACCGTTGCGTTCAGTAATGGAACTACATAAAATGCGATACCAATAGGAGTTACTTGGTCTCCAAGGTTGTAAGATTTCACTTTATACATACTCTTCATAAAAGCTGTATGAACATCTTTCATTCCTTTTTGAACCATATACATTGCTTCTGGTGTATTGATTTCAATCATATCACCAATCATACCTACTGCAACTAAATCATAATACTTGTCAGCAAATTCAAAACCATAAGCTTTGTCATATGCTTTCGCAAATTTTTGACAAACACCAACCCCAGATAAGTTTTTATTTGGATAATCATCCAAAGAAATATTTACCATAGTTGCATGTTCAGAATATTTATCAGCATCATGGTGATCTAGTACAACTACTTCTACCCCAAGGTCTTTAATCTCTTTATGGACATCTTCTTCATTAGAAGAACAGTCAGGAGCAATTACTAGACAAAATTCGTCCCCTTTAGCAATAAGTTCCTTTAATACGTTAACTTGAATGCCGTGGGCCTTACCTGGTTGAATAAAAACTCTTAAACGTTTATGTAATTCAGGATAGCAATCCGTTAAATACATAAATATTAAAGCAGTCGAAGTTAAACCATCGGCATCTGGGTCTTGTTGTATTGCAATTAGTCTATCATCGTTCTCAATATAGTGATGAATTAACTCAACAGCTTCCTTCATGTTCTTCATTAAAAATGGATCATGCAGAGCTGACTCATTTAACTTCATAACGGAGTCTGGGTTGACTCCTCGATTCTTAAAGATATTATAAATATCATCACTATTATTTCCTATTAAATCATAACGTAACAAATATGTCGTCCTCCTCTTCAAGTTCAGGTTGTGCCCACTCTCCTGGTGGCACTACATCTTCTTGAAATTCTTCTTCAATTTCTTCAATCGTTCTTTTCTTATGATATAAAGTATTAAAAACATCAAAACCATCATCTATTGGAGAGTCTTTATATCCACTAATCATTTCATCATCTAAGATAAAACTAAATTTAACACCCTGATTACTAAATCTATCATTAATCTTTCTATATAAATCTATCAGTTTATAAAAATCAGAGTCTTCTGTTTGTTTAAACTGTCTATCAAATGCAAAAATAATTTCTTCTACACCCATAGACTTTAACTGTTCAAACTGATGTCGAGAAAATTTCATTCCAAAAGAAGCTACTGAGATATTATTCTGTGGTCCAAGAACATCGTCCATTTTCATCACAGATTTTTCTCCCTCATATATAATCGCTTTTTTCTTTTTACGTATTTCTAAACCATTATGATTTAAACCAAATAAATAAAATGATAATGGAGAAGAAAACATTTCTCCCTTTCGAGTTAAAGGTCGATATTTCCCATACATCAGTTGATCTTCAGTTGATAATATCCTCTGTCTAATTCCTAACAAGTTCCAAAATTCGTCAAAGTGAGGAAAAGCAGCAGACATTAAACTAGGATTTAACTTAACACCATACTTTCTTTGAGTTGCTTCAGAGATTTGTTCTTCAACCCAGTTATCTACGATTGCATTAGGTAACTCATTCAAAACATTCTTATCAAAGTATAAAAATGTTGGTGGTACATATTCTTTGTTATCATCAATTTCTTCATCGAACTCTTGTTTGCCAGCAAATAAAAAACTACTTGAATGAACAAAAGTTTTAATTGAATCTTCTAACTCAAGTTCTTCACCAGTTTTAATTACGTGCATCTTATTAATTAATTCAAATATATCAAAGTTCGCTCCACAATCTGTGTAACAGTTAAATAACTTTGTATTATGATAATAATAAAGTTTATGTTTACCTTCGCCTGGATGATTATGACAAACTGTCTCAAACAAAAGTTTCTCTTCATCCAAAAACTGACCTTGTACACCCATCCCTGTTAAAAACTCATAGACAGAATCAATCGTCATACCATTCTTTAAGGCATCTTTATCCAATCTTAAATTGAAATTATCTGTCATACAACTACCGCCATTTCTTTTTTCTAATATTACTATAATTAATTATACTATATATAAAGAAAAAAGTCAAGAAATTAATTCTTGACTTTAAAATGCGCTGTCTTTGAATTGATTTGCGCCACTCTTTTTATCTCTATATTGAAGCTCTCTTTCAGCTTTTTTCTTAACATTAATTGTTGTTTTATCAATAGGAATAACTTCATTCATACTATCTGTTAAATATAAAGGTTCAACACGACAAGTACCTAAATCTGCATTACACCATAGTTTAGTTCCTGCATATTTACCACGACGAATCTTATAAAAGCTCATGATATAATTAGGTTTCTTATATCCATTAGCTACCAATTCTTCGATGATAGCTTCATCAATAGGACGAACTTTAGTGGCAATAATACCAACGTCAACCCTATCGGCAATAGCTTTCGCACCACGTAATAGATTCTGTGTCAATTCACCTTCCAGATAATCTCCATTTACCTGAGTACCTGACTCGATAAACACATGAAGATTAGTTGCTAAGTTTTTCAAGCTAGTTGATAACATAAACAAAATTTGGTCTTCACGCAGCTTCATTCCATTTGCAATAGAAGAAATTTCTGCCAAGAATTTCATAGATGTATGAATATAATCAAAGAAGAAAAACTTACAATCATGCTCACGATAATATGAACGAATAGTTGTTTCAATATCTTGAATAGAAAAGTCTGGAATTAGCTCAAAGTATAAAGGTGAATTTTCCATAATCTCAATACCTTGAGCTACAACAGCTTTTTGATCATCATTTAACTTACCATCTAAGATAATGTCTTCTTCGATCCCTGTTAAATAAGCTAAGGCTAATGTTTGTAATTCATCAATCTCCAACTCTGTCGAAATAAATAAGGCGCCCTCTTGAATGCCATTTTCTTCCCACTTTTGGGTCTTCTGATTATATAGTTGATCAAAAGCCATATGGCAAGCATCTGCCATCATTAAACGAGATTTACCTCCTCCAGTTGGAGCTGAACGTAAATAAAATTTTCCTAGCCTTGCTCCACGAGTTACAGTATTCAAAGTTGAAATTGGAAAAGGTGAACCAAAGTCTGGAGTTTCACTAAATGATTCAATTAAATTTCTTAAACCATCACCTGCTTGTGCAGCTACTCGTTCTGAACCATTTGCTGAACCTGCCATAATCTGACTAATTTTATCACTAACTGTATCAGCAATATCTTTTAAACTTGTTTTCTCTAACCAGTTATTCTGTGCTTCAATCAACTTAGCATTTTCGGAATCCCAATCATAAAACTCTTTAACTGATACTCCATTACGCTCCAAGTTTCTTAATAAAGTTAATTTCTTAACCTTATCAAACGAAGGCTTAAATAACGTGGGGTCTCCAACTTCTCGCAGTTTACTAAAGTAAAAATCGCCTTGTCGTTGCTTACCTTCTGGCGTATCAATTTCTTTATTATAGAAACTATAAACAGATGGCTTACCTTGAATATAAGATTCAATAATTCCTTCACTAAATTTTGAATGCCCAATAGAGAAGAGATTGTACATAATAGAGAAGGCCACTTTTGTCATTGGGTCGGCGAAATCTCCTTCTCCTAGTGCTTGGGCCTCTTGGGTTTCAAACAATGCTGGATAAGTATATAATGCCCCTAATAACATATTTGACGTAGTTCTATCATAATAACGCTCCAAAATATCACTCCTCTAGTAGACTATCTAAATCAATTAGATTTTTCATTTTATTGGTTTGTTGTGGTTTAATTTCCACTTCAACCGTTTTAGAAACTACATCAGGAATGATTGTAGATTTTAATCTTTCTTTTTCCTCAAAATAGTTTCTTGCATTTACATAATGGTAAGGAACAATAGCTATTCCCATTTTAGGAATCAATCTCATTTTTTTAACATTTGTTAAATAAACTAATGTTCCTGTTATTCCTTGCACAGTCATATTATTTCTTGTTGTTAAGTCCTTAATTTGTTTTCTTATTAATGGATAGTTAATAAAATTATCTCCCCAAATTTCTCGTAAGAAATCAAATAAGACCTCTGTATCATCTTTATTTTTTTGAATTTGTTTATAACAGTCGATATGATAGAAGCCTTTGGAAGTTTTTTCAAAATTTCCTTCAACTCGCACAAACTTCTCACGACAATGTTGACAAATTACAGGTTTTTGTTGAGCCATATTTTCACTCCTATCAAAAGAAATAGCAGAGGAAAAGAACCCCCTTCCTCTGCTACTATGTTATTCTTATTTATTAGTCGCAGCTAATTCTTTAAGTTGAGTTAAAGCAGAGTCAACTAATTCAGCTTGCTTAGGTAATGCTTCAGAAATCTTAGCACCATGACCTAAGTTTTCATTTACAATATCTACAATACGAGGACCGTAGTAGTCTTTGTTTTCATTCATTAATTCGCCAGCAATTTGGTTGAACTCTTTAACCAAGTCTTCAACTGGAGTAGTTACTGTCTTGTATTGGTAAGCATCAGATTTAGTTGTTGTAACAGCTTCAACACCGAAACCTTTTTCTAAAGCAGCAACTGCATCAGCAATAGTGTTAACCAAGTTATTGTAATTAAAGACAATAGAACTAGGGAATACATAGTCTACTTCAGGAACATCTGGGAAACGAGATCCAGCTGTAAATCGAGGTGTTCCACGCATAAACAAGCGAACTTCTTCTTGTTCTGTTTCTGGGTTTACAACAGAGCGAGAATAACCAATAATATCTGCCATACGAGTAACAATTTTATTAGCACGTTTATCCAAAGTAGGAACAATTTGATTGTATTCTGTTCCACTTTCATCTGTAAATGTTTTGTCTTGTGAGTGAGAAATTAAAATTAAACCATAACCCATTTGCATAATTTTACGCAAGTTTGAATCTAATTCTTTTTCTACCAATCCATAACCTTTACCGAATGGAATATCTGCAATAGTTGCTACTTGGTTTTGATTTGAGATATATTTCTCAGCTAATTCTGCAGCGATGTCAGCTGTATCGACAATGATGTTGTCGTATGTTGCACGAGCTTCATCACTATCCAACTGTCGCAATACTTGTTTGAAATCAGTCCATTTGTTCATTGGTAAAGCTAAAACTCCTGGAATTGCATTATAACCTTTTTCAAAAGCTAGTAACAAGCTTTTAGGAAACTTAGCAGCAGTAGTTGTTTTACCTGACTTAGGCTCTCCATAAAACATCAAGGCATACCCTTTCAAATCTTTCGATACTTGGTGTGGTTCCACAGCAAAAATATCTACCATTATATCACTTTCCTTTTCTGAAATTTTATGAAAACTTTTTGTTATTAATGTTTTCAATGAAGGAGCCGAACTTTTTGTTCAGCTCCTTTTTGAGAGCACTAATATTAGAAGTTAAATTCTCCTGCTTTAGCAGCTGGTTTTGATGTTGTGTTTGCCGCAGGACTAGAATTAAATGCGTTTCCTCCAGCGTTTTTAGCTGCATCTTCAGCTTGAGCAACACTTACATTAAACGCTTGACGTCCTTCTGTAATTGCTTGTTCTAACAATTCGTCCATATCACGAGTTTCAGTTGAAGCACCCTTAATAATGTTTTCACGAGTTGTTGAATTAATTTCTTGAACATGAGCTTCACCGAAAGCATTTTCAGTTGTTTGAGTTCGAGTAATAACTGTGTTTACTACATCGCCCCAAATTTCAACAACAGATGGTTTTGGTAAACTATTTAGGTACTTAACTCCACCTTCGTTTTCAATAACAAAACGAACTGGGAATAATACACCACGATAATCAGCAATTTCTGCTTCTAAGAAGAAACGACCAGTTTCTTGTTCTGTTTCACGATCTACTTCTGGAGTCAAATCTTTTGTAATTACTGCATCAACAGCAAATTCAGATTTGTCAGAACCAATTCGTTGTGGGTTTGTTTCGATAAAACCTGCACCAATTTGATAAGTCTTAACTGTACTTCCATTACTAATAAATACATTTGGACTAATGTTCGTTCCCATTTGAATACGACGTCCAATTACTGGGTTAGGTTCACCCTTAGCTTCTGCTGCTGCAATTTCATTTAACCAACCATGTGCTGTGGTATAGTTTCGGTTAATATTACCGTTGTTGAATTTTTCCATGTACCATACACGTAAGTTTTGAACATTCTGATCATCAGTTTTAACTGAAATTGTTCCATTGATTACAGTATATTCTTCGTTATTGGTTTTCTTTTTACGTGTTTCGTTTTTAAGGTCTAAATCAACGATCTCTCCTACGATAACCACCGAATTTTTGAATTTCACTTTTGCTTTGTCTGCCATAATTTAATTTCCTCCAATTAATTTGATTACATTATTATTATATATTATTTATTTAAATTTGTCAAGTTTTTATTTCGGCTTTGTATCTTTCCAAAGTTTTAGACCTTCGATTAAAGCGTCGTCATATAAAAACTCTTTGTAAAATCTAACACGTTTGCGGAAAATAAGATTAGAATCTTCCTGACGAACAAAATCATCTGTTTTCAAAGATTCATCACGTAAATGTTCTAAATCTTCCTTAGAGAATTTGTCGCCATATTTTTTAACGGCATCATCAATACTAACGAAATCTTGCCAAGTCTTACCTTCATCTTCACTAATCTTAATCCCAAAGTAATGTACACCAGTTCGAACCGGTTTAATTCCTTTGTCAGCTAAGAATTGCGATAAGTTTTTTGAATAACTCTTGAAAGTCTTTCTTTTTTTCTTTTCATTATTTGTCATAATAGTGCCCTCCAACATTTTATTATTTATTTCTTATTTAACTTTATAATTAATTATATCATTTTATGAAAATAAAGTCAAATTATTTTATTCTTGCTTCGTTAATTTTAGCTTCCCCAATTAAAGAACTTGGTTCAACTATTGGTTTATCAATTTTAACATAAGAATTTTTTGTACGATCAACTTCATAAACATATCCATGAATATCACACATTAAATCTGTTTTGTCGTCTGGAGAAAGATAAACCATTCGTAAAATTTTATCATTTTCCCAACAGAAAGGACAATAATGGTCTTTGTTGTACATCATAATGTAGCAACCTCCTTTATATTTTTGATTACTTTTAATTTAAAGGAGATATTTCTGGCTTTACTTTAAAGAGACCACTAATCTTCTACGATTATTAACTCTAATTCTGATGGGGAACAGTTGCAATATTGTTGAAATCCATGCTTATCACAAAATAAGCCACGTTTCCCATCCTCCAGCATTTCAGAATAGAGTCTAATTAGACGTCCTTCCTTCTTGCATATTGGACAAAGATATTTTCTTGAATACTGCCTAATCATTTTCTTTCAGAACCTTCATGACTTTAGTTGCATCAAAACCAGTTGTTAGTAGTTGATGGTCTTCACTAATTAACATAGGATAAGACTGACCACCTTGATCAATGCCAGCTTTTAATAATGTACCGAAAAGATCGGCTTCTTCATTCTCAACTATATCTCTATTTAAAATAGTAATGTTTTCTGCTGCTTTCTTACCTACTGGAGTAAACTTCAAGAAATTCTTAAAGTCATTACAATAGGGACAATCATTTTTTGTTAGTAAAAACATACTCATTAAGTATTTCCCCCAATTTATTTATTTCTTCATCATGCTCGTCTGGAATGAAAGTTAATTCAAACTTAATAGAATAAATCTTTTTATCTAAAATAATTTGTATACTATCCAGAGCGGCACAAAAATGAGCGTAAATAGTAATACCACTCCCGAATAAAAATGCTACCTTCTCTTGGAGCAATTCTCTATTTTCGATAACGAAACGCTTCATTTCTACGGGTATTTTACCATTCGCCCATGTATAACTTCCTAAAGTAATTATATCATATTGTTCAATATTTGTCAAATTTTTATCTCTATACAAGTTGAAATAAGTGATGTCAAATTGGTTCGAGAATTGCTTCCCAAACCAATCGACAAAGCTTTGAGTGTTTCCAGTTTTACTTGTATATAAAACTAAAAGTTTTTGCATCATATTTTCTCCCATCTATATCCCTTATGGGAACCCTTGTTTCTGCAACTTCTTGAAATCAGACTAGAAGAAAAACCTTGTTGTTCTGCTTCTTTTAAAGAAGAAAAATAAAGTTCTTCTCCAGTAGTAAGATGAATCGCTTTCACTCCAACCACACCTTTATTTAAACTATTCTTAGAAATTCTTTTTTGAACAGTTCCTCTAGTCATATTTTCAGTTCTTGTAACCCATTCTAAATTAATAGCTCGGTTATCTTCTTTATTTTCGTTAATATGGTTAACCTCTGGTTTATTCTCAGGGTTCTCTATAAAAGCTAAAGCAACCAATCTGTGAACCTTAATCGTAGTTCTTTTTGAGTCTTTAACTAAAGTAACCTGAAGATATCCTTTTTCATTCTTTACGGGAGTTAAGAATTTTTTGCGCAGATTCATAGGCTTATTATTTCTAAAGGTTATCTTAGCACAACGAAGGATTCTTCCATAAGAGCTTACTTCATAGAGTCCTTCATATCCAACGACAGGTTTCCACTGCTCCATATTAAAGATCGTCCCAGCTGTTTTTATCCTCTGTGACTTTAGAATAGTTTGTTACACGTTTCTCAAAGAAATCTGTTTTAGTGTTGTTAATATTTTCAGAGTCATAAGCATTGATCCAAATCATTGGGTTAGCTTTTGAATCGAAAATTTTATCTAAGCCTAAATTTTGTAATAGAATATTAGCACGCCATTCAATATATCCATGCAATTCTTCCATACTAATACCAGCATAACCTTTATACAAATCATCTGCTAAAGCTTTTTCACCATCGACAACTTCTTTAAAGAAATCATAAATCCATTTAGTTAATGAATCTTTTTCTGTATCAGTTAAATCTAACTCTCCAAGAATTGTGCGTACAACCAATGTTTGGAAATAGCTATGTTGAATTTCGTCTCGTTGAATTAACTGAATAATTTGTCCAGTACCCAACATTTTTTTATTACGATTCATTAAATAGAAAGGTGTAAAACCATTCGTAAAACGAATACCTTCTAGTGCAGCCATAGCAACTAATGCTTCAACCATATTTTGTTTGGTTGGTTCAGAAACAAATTTTTCAAATTGATCTAAAATTAATTCACTAGCACCTAAGATTAATGGGTCTGTTTTGGGAATACTAAATACTTCATTAGCTTCTTCTTTCGTCAAGAAAGTAGTTGCAATATAAGTATAACTTTCGTTATGAATAGATTCTTGTGATGCAATATAAGCCATTATCGCTTTGATAGCAGGGTTTTTAATATAAGAAGCTAATTGTCCATCAATTACAGTAGAAATTGAATCAAGTAAAACTAGCTGTGAAATACTACGTTTATAAAGCTCTTTCTCAGCGTCACTCATATTTGTTCGCCAATCACGAGAATCAGAGCCTAGTGTAACTTCTTGAGGAATCCAGAAGTTTTGTTTTAATTCAGAGTATACATCATACCATACTGGATCTTGTTCATCCCAATAAAGTAATCCTGAGTGTTCTCCAAAAATTGATGCGTTCGTATTTGCTGCATCTTTATTAAAAAGTCTAATATGTTTTTCCAATGTTATTTATTCTCCTTCATCTATAAAATCAAGCCATTCTGAAAAACTTCCACAGAAAGGGTTTTCATCAGCAATATAACAATCATGAAGATATTGTATGATTTGATCTTCTGACTTATAACCCTTTTCCTCGGCTTCTTCAATTAATTCGTATAATGTTTGAAATTTAGTATCTCCATCCAGAGTAAACTGAGCCCTCATATGAATAACTCCTTAGTCTAAAATTTCGTAGGTTTTATGAAAAATATCTGGTTTACATGGATAAAATTCACCATTAACACCTTTGATGATGTAGTCACCATCTGATACCTCCATCGCTCCCTCTAATGTTTTAATAATAGGCAATCTATTATGAACACTTTCAATCCATGCTTCACCAACAAACTCTTTACACTTACGATATGAACGTGGAGATACCATTTTTAATTGTATTACTTCTACCTCAACGGGTTTTTTACGAGCTTTCATTATTGACAACACCTCTTTTTTATTTATAATTAATTATAACATATTAAAAAGAAAAGTGCAAATAATATGCACTTTTCTTAATATAAAATTACTTTGCCATGTTTATTCTGTTTCTTCATTATATCGATCATATGTTTCGTACCCTTTGAGTTCCCATCCCAAAAGGCAACAAGGAAATCTGCTTCATTTGCCATTTCTTTGTTTCTTATATATCCTGCTGATCGTCCATACTTATCCCACTCTGCTGGAAAATATAAAATCTCTATCCCATGTTCTTCCGCAAATTTTTCTCCTAGTGAGTCAGCACCATTTGCTCGACCAGAAATGATACATTCAATTTCCGATTTCATAGGGAGTAAAGTTTCTTTAACTAAATCATAATTAAAGAAACTTCTACCACCTGCAACTATAACTTTCATTATGCAGAACAAGCAACACATTGATCGACTTTAGAAGCGTCATGAGAACGAGTGTAGTAAGAAGTCTTAATTCCTCGTGACCATACTTCATTATGAAGTCTTAATAAATTACGAGCTTTAATATCATCTAAGATATAAAGGTTAAATGAAGTAGATTGATCAACCCATTTTTGACGTTGCTCATTATGAAGCACAGCCCACATTTGACCTAGGTCACGTTCACCATCAAATTCCATTAACATAGTTGGCTTATAAAAGAACCAAGTTTCTGGAGATAATCCTGGTGCAACAACAGGTGTACGAGAATCTTTCTTACCATCAAAGAAGATTGTGTCATAAACTGTGTCCGCCGCAGCAGTAGAACCAGCTAATAATGAAGTAGAACCAGTTGGTGCCACAGCACGCAAGTAACCATTGCGCATATTTAATTTTGCTTTCTCTTGGATAACTCTCCACTCTTTTTCGTACTTCGAACCGTTAATGCGTTTTTCCAACCATTCTCCTGTTTGCCATTCGCTTCCTTCAAACAATGGGTAATTACCTTTTTCTTTACCAAGTTCAGAAGAAGTTTCAACAATAGCCATCATAATTAATTCTTCTAATTCAGCAATAACTTCTGTTGCTTCATGTGAATCAAAAGGAATATTCATTTTAGCTAATAAAGCAGCAATACCTTGTTCGCCAATACCGATTGCTCGATAGCGATTATTTGTGTATTGAGCTTGTAATACAGGCAGGTTGTTAACTGTGATTACAGAATCAGTTGCACGAACCTGAGCAGAGATAATTTTACGAAGTTTATCATAAGCTTCTTTATCTCCATCAAAAATAGCTGGGTCAACAGCATTATTAATTACCAATGAAGAAAGATTACAAGTAACGAAATCTCCACTTTGTTTATGAATTAAGATTTCTCCTAAGTCATTAATTTCTTCTTTTGTAACAGTAGTTGGAGATTGATTTTGAATAATTTCTGAACATAGATTTGAACAGTAAATCATACCTTCATGTTTATTAGGATTATCTCTGTTTGCTGTATCACGATAAAACATATAAGGCATTCCTACTTCAAGTTGAGAACGCATAATTTTTTTCATAATGTCAATAGCTGCTACACGTTTTTTCAGGTGTAAGTCATTGCTATCAATAGCTTTATAATAATGATAAGTAAAAGCATGTAAATCTTTATTGATCTCTTCTTTACCATCCCAAATTTCTTTATCATAGAAATCTTCAAGAGAAAAGCCTAATTTAGCTTTAACTTCATGAGGGTCGAATAAATACCAATCGCCACGTTTTTCTACTTGACGCATGAATAAATCAGGGATAGAAGCACCTAAGAATAGGTCATGCGCACGCTTATTTAAATCACCAGTATTAAGTCTTAATTCTAAGAAGTCTTCGATGTCATAGTGCCATACATCTAAGTAAGTAGCGATAGCTCCATTACGAACTCCTAATTGATCAACAGAAACAGCTGTATTATTTAATTGTTTTAACCAACCAATGATACCACCAGCAGCACCCATATTTCCACGAATGTCTGAACCAGCTGCACGAATCTTACCTACATAAACTCCGATTCCTCCACCAGCTTTACTTAAACGAGCAGCATCTGTGTTATCATCATAAATTCCTTGTAAGCTATCGTCAGTTGTTAAAATGAAACAGCTAGAGAATTGTGCATTTGGCCGTCCTGCATTAGCGAATGTTGGAGTAGCCATAGTCACTTGTTGTTGTGATAAAACATCATATAAATCTTTTACATATTGCAAACGATTTTCTTTATCTTCTGTGCGTAAAATCGTTAAAGCGATAGTCATATAACGTTCTTGTGGAAGTTCATAGATTGACTTATCTTTTGCCTTAATTAAATAACGCTCACTCATATTATATACACCAGCATAGGTTAATAATAAATCACGCTCTGGTTTGATATAATCTCCTAATTCATGCAACTCTTCTTTTGAATAATCGACAAATACTTGAGGCTCAATTAGTCCATCTTCCCCAAGAGAGACAAGTAAACCGTAATAATCTCCATATTTATCTGTTGCATCATAACTACGGTTCTTGGACGCACGTTTATATAGAGAGTTTAAAAGTACTCGTGCTGCCACATATTCAAAATCGGTATTTCCAAGTTTTTCGAAGTCCATTCCATCGCCAGTGTTAAAGCTCATAATGAAATCAATAGCGTTCAAAATTGCGGCGTTATTGATATCCTTGAAATCTACCTTCTCTTGGGCGCTAATCTGATTGATTACAGATTTAATATATTTATCAACTGTTTCAGAGTGAACTTTTAATCCCTCTGTATATGTTAGCAACTTTTCTTCTAATCGTTTAGGATCAAATTCTAGTTGGCGTAAACCTTTATCCTTAATTACTAATGTCAATATAATCTCTCCTTTTTTAATTCGTACTTTAACTAAAAATCAATATATGGGGTCTTATAACAAAAAAACCACAAGATATAGAAATTTATATAAATAAAAACTTCTACTATTAGTATATCATAGTAGAAGTTTTTTGTCAAATATTTTTAATTTTCTCACCAGTTGGTATATATATCTACACCAGCATGGCCTACTCCAGTGTCGTAAACTTTACCAGTACCTAAAGAAGTTTCTGTAACAGAACCTTTAGATAGATTGTCTGATGCGATTACGATATAACCATCAGCATCACGGACAGTTCCATCTGCCGCTACGTGACGACCAGGAATATTTAATCCGCCACCAGGCAATACTTTCTGTGAATAGTAAGTTTCTTTACCACTTGGTCCATTATAGACACCGGCTGAAGCTGTCAATCCTCCACCAGAAGAGCTATAATTAGCTGCTGGTGCTGATGCTTGACTTTGTGTGTTGCTAGATGTGCTTTCGCTAGCACTTGCTGTTTCAACGTAAGTAGCTTGTTCTTCAACTGCTGAAGCCTCTGCTATTGCAGCTTGCCGTTCGGCTTCTTCACGGGCTGCAATCTTAAAAGACAGTTCTTCTTCTAAAGAAGCAACTTTATCTTTCAGGTCAGATACTTCTTTCTTGCTTGAATCTTTGTCTTTTTCTGCTTTATCAAGAGCGGCTTTCGTTTCATTCAAGTCATTTTCGATCTCGGTACGTTTAGCTGCTTCCTGCTCTTTTTGTTCTTGTGTTTCTTTTAAATCCTTGGTAAGAGCAATCTTATCTTCTCGCAAGTCATTATACTCATTATAAGCATAAGTACCTCCAGCGACTAAAGCAACTCCTGCAACGATTCCTACGATAACTCTCTTTACTGTTTTACTCAAATATAATTTCCCCTTTACGTTTTGGTGTTAATACACGCCTCGGCGTATTGGAAAGTAAGATTCTACTTTCTCTTAGTGCTGTTGTTTAAGGCATTAGCATAAGATTGAGCTTCATCTTCATCAGTGAAACTAATAACCAAAGTACTCATTCCTGTAAAGCAACCTCGTTTAGTATCGATGATAGAATCTCTGTCAATCTTGACAGAAGGATAATTATCAATTAAATACTCTAAGAATGGAAGAACAATGTCTCCTTCTTCATTTGGTTGAATATCTAACAAGTAAGGTTCAAAAACCCAACGTTCATTAATATCCAACTTGCTATCTAATACTGTAATTTCCTTGCTTCCTTTTGCCTTTTCAACTGTATATGTCATATAAATGACCCCTTTCAAGATTTTATAATTTGACCCTATTACTTTTTATTTACTTTTATTACAAAACTGTTAAAAAAGTTTCGTTTTCTTTCTTGTAAAGTTAACAGTTGTTTGGCTGCCATCATCATCTACTGTAACAGCGTTGTTCTTGATACGAATTAATGAATGGTGTTCGGATAACTTTTCAGCAAATTCTTCGATATAACTATTTAATTTATTAGCTACTTCTAATTCTTGAACTGCTGGTTTTTTATGTTTAGTTAATGACACTTCGTAAAACACATCTTCAAATTTAACTGCCCCAATATTTTTAACTGGATCAATAACGTTAAATTCGATTCCATCAAGCTTAGATAGAATATCAAAAGCTTCACGTCGCAAACCTTCTTTATCAGCAATAACTTTTTCAGATGGCAACGCTCGTCCACTTTCTACAAGATAATCATTCCATGCACCAAAGATAATATCTTCATATTCCTGTTGTCGAACTTTACCACTATTTACGATACCTTTGGTAAGTGCATTTGAAAATCGCTTTGTTGAGATTATAGCATTGTAGTACATGCTCATGAACTTACGATCCTCTTTAGCTTTCAACATTTTCACATACCCTGCATTATCTTCGTATCCCATAATTTTTACTTCCTTTCATAACTTTATAATTAATTATATCATTTTAAAAAGAAAAAATCAAAAAAGAGTTTTAAAGCTCTTTTTTGATTTAATTTTATTCAACTTCATCTAAATCTATATCATATAAATCAGATAAATTATCTAAATTATCGCTTAGTTCAACAATAATAGACTCTTTTTCTTCGACAAGTTTTTCAAGTCGAGCAATTTCCTCAAGGGCCCGTTGTTGTGCGATCTTGTATCTCGCTCTCTCTTGGAGGCTCTGAGTTAACAAAGACTGTAATTCGTTAATGGTATCTTGTGACACCATTAACTCAACACCCATTTGTTCAATTTGTCCTTGTAATTGTTCTTCCATTAGATCTCAGTCACCTTTCCTTCATCATCAAATGATAAATGACGAACTCTGTAATAGTTTGGGTCTTTACGAGTGTTACGAACACGCTCAAAGAAACCTTCTTTTAAATCAATGTATTCTTTAAGTTCTTTCTTTAATGCTTTAGTTGTTTTAACTAAATTATCCATATCTTCACCAAAGTGAGGAAATTTAGTAGTAATTTCTTCCAAAGCATTAATTCGTAAACGAGTATAGGCAATCTTTTCTCCTACTAATTGGGTTGCAAAATCTAAATCTTCTTTTGCAGTTCTAGCAACTCCAGTAAGTTGTAAATCTGTATCTTGATAGCTAAAAACTTTCTTAGCCTGAACAGCTGCAATTTGTCCTTTAGCATTTTTTGAAGTTATAAAATCTACATCATCCAAAAAATCTTCGCTTAAAACAAAATCAATAACTTCTTTTGTTTTCATATATTTCTCCTCTCAAATTAAGTCTCTTTTATTATACAAGAAAAAAAGGAATCTATAACTAGATTCCTTTCATTTGGTGCGCCATCAGGGATTCGAACCCGGGACACCCTGATTAAGAGTCAGGTGCTCTACCAACTGAGCTAATAGCG
>ENA-OWNX01000404-OWNX01000404.1-gut-metagenome-genome-assembly--contig:-NODE-404-length-17842-cov-73.462201_pt1 | contig 17842 bp, 9 predicted proteins | sample MGYA00248250_ERZ651778 | MGnify/ENA primary metagenome ERZ651778 (study PRJEB26908, sample SAMEA4031702) | gut metagenome | biome: gut; feature: normal infant; material: stool | place: China | collected 2015...
GCAATCGGCGGTTATGCGCTGGATAATATTGGTCTGACTTCGCCGTTGATGTTGTCCGGCACATTGATGTTGCTGACGGCGTTATTGGTCACCGCAAAGGTGAAAATGAAGTAACGTATTTACAGGAGGGGTTACTGCTCTGGCGGGAAGCTCTCCTGTTCTTCCCCTGATAACCATTGATCAGGTATTGTTCTTATCTTGTTGTTATTTCCATTATTCCGCCTGTATTCATCATTTGCTAATCATGAATCATCATTTTCTCTCATGTTAAAGAAAGGTCATTTAATCTGAACGCATAGCGACAGGGATGACAAATGGCAGGGAAAGCGCATGGGAATGGCGATCGTCGGGGCGATAACACCATATGTGGATTGGGGGATCGTTTACGTCGTCTGACCGCAGGTATTTGCCTGATAACACAAACTATTTTCCCTGTTATGGCTGCTGCCCCTACGCATATTAATCCTGCGCACTCGGATACTGCCGCGTCACTGATCCTGCCGAACGTTAAAACTATTCCATATACCCTGGGTGCGTTGGAATCGCCACCAACGGTCGCGGCACGCTTTGGTATCACCGTTGATGAATTACGTCGCCTGAATCAGTTCCGTACCTTTGCGCGGGGCTTTGACAATGTGCGTCAGGGCGATGAAATAGATGTGCCCCTCATTAACAGTAATAGCCCCGAAGCGCGCAACCTGAAAGCAATGCAGATGGAGCGCGACGGCAAAGATCCGCAAATGCAGGTCGCGGAAATGGCGCAGCAAAGCGGAACACTTTTAGCTCGCGATATGGACAGCGAACAGGCGGCGAGTATGGCGCGTGGCTGGGTGGCTTCTTCTGCATCTGCGCAGGCAACGGACTGGCTCAGTCGTTGGGGAACTGCCCGGGTATCTCTTGGTGTGGATGAAGATTTCAGCCTTAAAAGCTCGTCATTTGAATTTCTCCATCCCTGGTACGAAACGCCGGATAACCTGGTCTTCAGCCAGCACACACTTCACCGTACGGATAATCGCACTCAAACCAACCACGGTATCGGCTGGCGTTATTTCACATCGAGCTGGATGTCTGGCGTCAATATGTTTATCGATCATGACCTGACCCGCTATCACACCCGAACCGGGATGGGCGTTGAATACTGGCGCGATTACCTGAAACTGAGCGGCAACGGTTATCTGCGCCTGAGTAACTGGCGTAGTGCACCGGAACTCGACAATGACTATGAAGCACGTCCGGCGAACGGTTGGGATCTTCGCGCCGAAGGCTGGTTACCGGCCTGGCCGCAGCTGGGCGGCAAGGTGGTCTATGAACAATATTATGGCGATGAAGTGGCGCTGTTTGGTAAAGACGAGCGTCAAAATGATCCTCACGCGATTACCGCAGGTTTGAGTTATACCCCTGTTCCTCTGATCTCCTTTAGTGCCGAGCAACGGCAGGGCAAACAGGGAGAAAACGACACCCGAATTGGTATGGAGTTGACGTTGCAACCCGGCCATTCACTGCAAAAACAGCTCGATCCGGCTGAAGTTGCAGCACGACGTAGCCTTGTGGGCAGTCGCTATGACCTGGTCGATCGTAATAACAATATTGTCCTCGAATATCGCAAGAAAGAGCTGGTGCGGCTGACGCTGACCGATCCGTTGAAAGGCAAGCCGGGTGAGGTTAAATCGCTGGTTTCTTCCTTACAAACCAAATATGCGCTGAAAGGTTATGACATTGAAGCCGCCTCCCTGCAATCAGCGGGCGGAAAAGTAGCTGTTTCCGGCAAGGATATTCAGGTCACTATTCCTCCCTACCGATTCACGGCAATGCCTGAAACCGACAACACTTACCCGATAGCGGTTACAGCGGAAGATTCGAAAGGAAATTTCTCCCGGCGTGAAGAAAGTATGGTGGTCGTGGAAAAACCCACATTAAGCCTCGCCGGTTCAACGCTTTCTGTCGATCTGCAAATCCTGCTTGCTGATGGAAAATCAACCTCAACGCTGACCTATACCGCGCGAGATTCCAGCGGCAAGCCAATCCCAGGTATGACGTTAAAAACACAGGTGAAAGGTTTGCAGGATTTCGCCTTAAGCGAATGGAAAGACAACGGTAACGGAACCTATACCCAAATAGTTACCGCCGGGAAGACGTCTGGCGCGTTATCGCTGATGCCGCAATTTAACGGCGATGATATCGCTAAGACGCCAGCACTGATTGCTATCGTGGCGAATACAGCATCCCGCGCTGACTCCACGATTGAGACAGACCAGGATAATTACGTCGCGGGTAAGCCGATAGTCGTTAAAGTGACCCTGAGAGATGATAACGGCAACGGGGTTACCGGACGAAAAGAACTTCTCAAACAAACCGTTAAAGTTGACAACACGAAGGCTGATGCCGTTAGTGCCTGGACGGAAGAAAGTGAGGGAATTTACAAAGCAAGCTATACGGCCCATCTCATTGGCGACAAATTAACGGCCCAGCTGACGATGCCCGGCTGGCAAACCAAACATTCGGATGCGTTCAGTATTGCGGGTGATAAAGATACCGCCAAAATCGCTGCGATGCAGATCACCGCGAATAACGCAGTTGCCAGACGCGATCACAATACCGTCGCTGTGACGGTCAGGGATGTGCATCAAAATTTACTGCAGGGACAAAATGTTACCTTCACGGTCGTGAATGGTGCGGCGGTTTTTGCCGATCCAAATGGCGGTATTGTGACGACAGATAAAGACGGGATTGCCAGCGTTAACCTTGCCAGTGACCAGGCGGTAAACAGTCTTATCAAGGCCGAGACCAATGGCAGTAGTCAGTCTGTGGAAGTGAGCTTTATTACTGGCGATATCTCTCAGCTGACCTCCACCATCAAGACAGACGATGTGTCATACACCGCGGGTGGCAAGATAAAAGTGTCAGTTACCCTTATGGATGAGCAGAAAAACCTGGTGAAAGGGATGGCTTCGCTGCTGGCGGGTAGCGGTGTGGTCGAGGTGAGCGGTACAGATAAAAATGAAACGGGTAACTGGAGCGAAGAGTCTGATGGCGTTTACACCACCACCCGAACCGCGAAGATTGCTGGCGATCGCCATTACGCCACGCTGAAACTATCGACATGGAGTAGCGCGCAGCAATCCGATGCGTATGCCATCCGCGAAAGCGGAGCTGTGTTGGCTTATTCCTCCATCGTTACCGACAAAACGACCTACACCGCGGGCGGCGCGATAAAAGTTACGGTAACACTCAAGGATAGCTATGAAAACCTGGTCGGGGGGCAACGAGACGCTATCAACCTGGCTATCCAGCTGCCAAATACAAAAGCGGAAAGCATCGCCTGGAATGAAGATCAAAAAGGAATTTATACCGCAACGTATACCGCCTTACTCCCTGGCACCGGTTTAAAAGCACAGCTACAGATGTCCGGCTGGGCGAACGCTCTGACTTCAAATGATTACAGTATTAGTGGCGATGCCGCCAGCGCACAAATTGTCGCGATGCAAGTGACAACGGGTAACCCGGATGTGCTGGCGAATGGCAGCGATCGACATACAGTGAATGTCCGGGTGGAAGATCAGTTTGGCAATGTGCTGCCGGAGCAGACCGTCACCTTTACGGTGACGAAGGGGGCGGCTGTATTTGCCAATGCAGGGCAGAGCGCAGGTATCAGGACGGATGCGCATGGCATGGCAGAGGTTGATCTGAGCAGTACCGTAGCGGATGCCAGCACTGTTGAGGCTAAGATCAATCAAAGCAGCGATAGTAAAACGGTGAACTTTGTTGCTGATGTTAGCACGGCGCAGGTCGCGGAGCTGGTGGTCATTAAGGATGGTTCAGAGGCGGACGGTTCGACGGCGAACACGCTGCGGGTGAAGGTCACCGATGCGTTCGGTAATACGCTTGCCGGGCAGACGGTCAGCGTGTTGGCGGACAACGGTGCAACGGTCGCTCCGACGGTGATTACAGAGCCGGACGGCACGGTGGAGATCTCAGTCACCAGCCAGACCGCCGGAACCAGTGTGGTCACCGCCAGCGTCAACAACAGCAGCCAGAGCCGGAACGTGACGTTTGTCGCCGATGTCAGGACGGCGAAGATCGCTGATCTGGTAGTCACCCGGGATAACTCAGTGGCAGACGGTGCAATGGCGAACACGCTGCGGGTGAGGGTCACAGATGCGTTCGGGAATACGCTTGCCGGGCAGACGGTCAGCGTGATGGCAGACAACAGCGCAACGGTGTCTCCGACGGTCACTACAGAGCCGGACGGCACGGTGGAGATCAGTATCACCAGCCAGACAGCCGGAACCAGTACAGGCACTGCCAGCATCAACAACAGCAGCCTGAGCCGGAACGTGACGTTTATTGCGGATGTCAGGACGGCGAAGATCGCTGATCTGGTGGTCATTAAGGACGACTCAGTGGCAGATGGTGTAATGGCGAATATGCTGCGGGCGAGGGTCACCGATGCGTTCGGGAATGTACTTGCCGGCCAGACGGTTAGCGTGACGGCGGACAACGGCGCAACGGTTGCTCCGGTGGTCATCACAGGGCCGGACGGCACGGTGGAGATCTCAGTCACCAGCCAGACCGCCGGAACCAGTGCGATCACCGCCAGTATCAACAACAGCAGCCTGAGCCGGAACGTGACGTTTGTCGCCGATGTCAGGACGGCGAAGATCGCTGATCTGGTAGTCACCCGGGATAACTCAGTGGCAGACGGTGCAATGGCGAACACGCTGCGGGTGAGGGTCACAGATGCGTTCGGGAATACGCTGAATGGGCAGACGGTCAGCGTGTTGGCAGACAACGGTGCCACGACTGCTCCGACGGTCACCACGCAGCCGGACGGCACGGTGGAAATCAGTGTCACCAGCCAGACGGCGGGAGTCAGTACTGTCACTGCCAGCATTAACAGCAGCAGCCTGATCCGGAACGTAACGTTTGTCGCGGATGTCAGGACGGCGCAGATAGCGAGTCTGGAGGTTACCCGGGATAACTCAGTGGCTGACGGCGCAATGGCGAACACGCTGCGGGTGAAGGTCACCGATGCGTTCGGGAATGCGCTGAATGGACAGACGGTCAGCGTGATGGCGGACAACGGCGCAACGGTTGCCCCGACGGTGATCACCGAGCCGGACGGCACGGTGGAAATCAGTGTCACCAGCCAGACGGCGGGAGTCAGTGCAGTCACTGCAACCATCAACAACAGCACCGCGAGCCAGAACGTGATGTTTATCGCCGATGTCAGGACGGCGAAGATCGCGGATCTGGTGGTCACCCGGGATAACTCAGTGGCTGACGGCGCAATGGCGAACACGCTGCAAGTGAAGGTTACCGATGCTAACGGTAATACGCTTGCCGGGCAGACGGTCAGCGTGTTGGCGGACAACAGCGCAACGACTGCCCCGACGGTAATCACAGAGCCGGACGGGACGGTGGAGATCTCAGTCACCAGCCAGACCGCCGGAACCAGTACTGTCACTGCAACCATCAACAGCAGTAGTCAGAGTCAGAACGTGACGTTTATCGCCGATATCAGGACGGCGCAGATCGCTGATCTGGTGGTCATTAAGGACGGCTCAGTGGCAGACGGTTCGACGGCGAACATGCTGCGGGTGAGGGTGACGGATGCGTTCGGTAATGCGCTTGGCGGCCAGACGGTCAGCGTGTTGGCGGACAACGGCGTAACGACTGCCCCAACGGTGATCACCGAGCCGGACGGCACGGTGGAAATCAGTGTCACCAGCCAGACGGCGGGAGTCAGTGCAGTCACTGCAACCATCAACAGCAGTAGTCAGAGTCAGAACGTGACATTTATCGCCGATGTCAGCACGGCGAAGATCGCTGATCTGGTGGTTATTAAGGATGGTTCAGAGGCGGACGGTTCGACGGCGAACACGCTGCGGGTGAGGGTGACCGATGCGTTCGGGAACACGCTAGCCGGGCAGACGGTCAGCGTGTTGGCGGACAACGGCGCAACGACTGCCCCGACGGTCATCACAGAGCCGGACGGTACGGTGGAGATCTCAGTCACCAGCCAGACGGCGGGAGTCAGTGCAGTCACTGCCAGCATCAACAGCAGCAGCCAGAGCCGGAACGTGACGTTTGTCGCCGATGTCAGGACGGCGCAGATCGCGGATCTGGTGGTTATTAAGGACGGTTCAGAGGCGGACGGTGCGACGGCGAACACGCTGCGGGCGAGGGTGACCGATGCATTCGGTAATGCGCTTGCCGGGCAGACGGTCAGCGTGTTGGCGGACAACGGCGCAACGGTCGCCCCGACGGTCACCACGCAGCCGGACGGTACAGTGGAGATCTCTGTTACCAGCCAGACGGCGGGGATCAGTGCGGTCACAGCCAGCATCAACAACAGCAGTCTGAGCCGGAACGTGACATTTATCGCCGATGTCAGCACGGCGAAGATCGCTGATCTGGTGGTCATTAAGGATGGTTCAGAGGCAGACGGTTCGACGGCGAATACGCTGCAGGTGAAGGTCACCGATGCTAACGGTAATACGCTTGCCGGACAGACGGTCAGCGTGTTGGCAGGCAACAGCGCAACGGTCACTCCGACGGTGACCACCAAGCCGGACGGCACGGTGGAGATATCTGTAACCAGCCAGACGGCGGGAATCAGTGCAGTCACTGCCAGCATCAACAGCAGCAGTCAGAGCCGGAACGTGACGTTTATCGCCGATGTCAGGACAGCGAAGATCGCGGACCTGGTGGTCATTAAGGACGACTCAGTGGCAGACGGTGCAATGGCGAATATGCTGCGGGCGAGAGTCACCGATGCGTTCGGTAATGCGCTTGCCGGGCAGACGGTCAGCGTGTTGGCGGGCAACAGCGCAACGGTTGCTCCGACGATGACCACAAAGCCGGATGGCACGGTGGAGATCAGTGTCACCAGCCAGACGGCGGGCACCAGTACAGTCACCGCCAGCATCAACAACAGCAGCCAGAGCCAGAACGTCACCTTTGTACCTGGTGATGCATCGCAACTCACTTCAATCGTTGAAACAAATAAGTCGAACTATACGGTTGGAGAGACAATCACCATCACGGTAACGCTCCGGGATGCGTTCGATAATCTGGTAACCGGTGCAGCTTCACAGTTAGCCGCTGATGGTGTGCTGACGGTGGCTGGCACTGACCCGTCAGAAATGGGAAGCTGGGTTGAATCAGGTGGCGTGTATACCACAACCCGAATGGCGACGATTGCCAGTACCAATCAGCACGCCAACCTGCAATTGCAGACGTGGAGTGATGGCGTAACGTCAGATCGCTATGACATCCAGTCCGGTTCTCCGGCGCAAGCCACATCAACTATCGCTACGGATAAAAACGCCTACACCGCTGGCGACACTATAACCGTCGCCGTGACGCTGAAAGACGCGCACGGTAACCTGGTTGAAGGGGGCGAGTCCTTACTGTCTGGTGATAACGTAATAGTGGAAGGAGCCGTACGTTCAGGAGGATGGTCTGAAAACGCCGGTGTTTATACTGCTACATGGTCGGCGCAAATGGCGGGAGACTCTCACCACGCGACGCTGAAGTTGTCTGAATGGGGCAGCAGTAAACAATCAGAGAGTTATTCCATCCACAGCGGTGCTCCGGTGCAGGCAAATTCTGCTATCAGGACAGATAAATCGGCATATATCGCCGGGGAGCCATTAACCGTCACAATAACGTTGCGGGATGAGTTTGGTAACCCTGCTTTAGGGCTGACATCAGAAGTCATCGAGTCTTATATTGATAGTTTCGCGGTAGGCGGCGCAACTCCCGATTCTATGCGGTGGGTCGAGCAGAATAATGGTGAATATACCATTGTCTGGACAGCATGGGTTGCCGACGAAAATCTGGTTGCCAGTCTGAAATTAAAAACATGGGCAACGGAGATTAAGTCCTCGCTATACGGGATACAACCAGGTGCAGCGGCAAAAACTCAATCAACGATTGTCGCGGACAAAACGATATATATCGCTGGGGATAGCATAACGGTGACCGTTGTTCTTAAAGATGCCCAGGGTAACTTTATTACTGATGGTGTTGTTCAGCTTAATGAGGAAAACGTACAAGTCAGGAATGCGGATCCTATCCAGGGCAATAATTGGGTTTACAACGGCAATGGGCAATATCAAAGACAGTATATGGCGCATTTTGCGGAAGCGAATTTGAATGCGCAACTGAAGATGGCTGGTTGGAGCGATGCCAATTATTCAAACAATTACACTATTAAACCAGGTGAAGTGAGTCCGCTTGGTTCACAGCTTCGTATACGAGAAGTTTTAGTAGTGGAAGGGGCGGATTTACCTGTCAGTGCTTTATTAGTTGATGATTTTGGAAATCCGGTGGATAACGGTCTGGATTTGCTGGATGATGCAGTGTACTTACAAAATGTAGAAAAAAAAGAAGGGGAAAAATGGAGATATGTGGGTGATGGAATATATGAACGTACATATATGGCCTACCAAGAAGGAGAAAATTTAACTTCATTTATGGAGATTAAAGGTTGGCGTATATACGGACAACCATCCTATACCATCCTTCCTTTTGTGGAAGTCGAGTTACTGAGTGTTAATGGTGTAAAATTCAGGGCGACAGATGGTTTTCCAGAAACAGGGTTTGATGGTGCAAAATTCACGCTGTTACTAACCCATAATATGAAAAATACGGATTATAATTGGACGGCTGGGATTTATGGAATTAATGTTGACAGTAATGGAGAAGTAACATTATCTGTGCTGATAAGAAGTGAAGTTACTATTACTGGGAAACCCAAGAATGGTAAAGGGAATGATGTTGTATTTAAATTCAAGATTAAAAAATGGTTTACTAGTTTAGGTGCTACCAGTAGTAATACCTGGGATATCATAAATACTTCATGTAGTTATGGTCAAATGCCGTCATCTTTAGAATTAGCGCAGCGGCCAAGCGGTGGGGTAGTACCGCGAAAAGTAGGTACGTTGTGGGGCGAATATGGTAATTTAAAAACTTATGGGAACGCTTTTAGCGGTACGGATTATTGGACAAGCACTCAGCTCATGGGAGTACACGAGAAATTTAATCCTGAAACTGGTATATCAGAGCTTGGGACAGGAAAGTCTTCTGGCTTGTGCGTAGAGTATTATTAACGAAGTAATTACTAAATTGCCCTGCATCAGCAGGGCAATTTATATTCGTTATTACGCAGAAGTACGCATCACACCGATAGTATTAAATTCATTTTTTACACTGAGCAAACGGGGGTCATGAAGCAAAACATTTGACCATAAATCATTGTCTTTAATTAATTGTTGCCAGCGCTTTTCATATTCTTTTTTACCATACACAGTGTAAATCAACGGCAAAATCACACCATTGATTTTGTTGGTGTTAATATTTGCCAGTAACTTCATAATGTCATTTTTTATAGATGCGCCATAGATCAGAAATTTCGTATAAAGCGAGTTAACACAGGTGTAATCAAGACCATGTTCAGGCTCAAGTTTAAGCAATAAACTTTTGGCTTTGTCATTATGTCCTTTCAGTGCCATGAACATAGCCAGAATAGAGGTAATAATTGGATTATTACAGGTGTTTTGACTGTTAAGATTTAATGCAAAAGATATCGCGTTATCGAGGGGGGATGTGTAATAAAGTATAATTAATTTAAGAATGCTTATACCCATTTTATTGGGTTCAAGAGCAATACTTTTTTCTATTAGATTAAATGCTCTTGCAAGGTCACCGTTCAAAAAACATAGCAGAGACTGATAATAATAAACGTCTGGCGAATTAGGTTTGAGTAAATGTGCTTGCTTAAATAGCACATTAGACACTGAATGTTCATCTTTTAGCCCACTGATTAAACCCAGTAAACCCAATGCCTGAGAATTTGAAGGGTTAATTTCAAGAGCCTTTTCAATGGAGGTTACTGCCGTAGTTATTGCTTGTTTTTGTTCACTGAGTCCAAGGAGGGCTAATGATATATGGCATTCCGCCAGGCAACAGTAGGGCAAGGTATTTTGCGGTTGCGTACTCACACAATCTCTAAATATTACTAATGCTCGTTTCAAACTCTCTGGTGTATAACGATACATTTCCATTCTGCCATTCATATACATAACAGCAGAATCCAGAGATGGCATTTGTTGTGTATTAATAGATTTAAAATTAATATTGGGTATTTTTTCAATAAGAATATTAATTACTTGTGATAATAATACGGAAAGAGGATTATCGGGGTTGAAATCAATACTTTGATGATCAATCAATTTATGTGTTCTGGCATGAATTAACTCAATAAATAAACGCCAGTTTTTACCATAGTGAACGACCTGACCCATAATATAATATTCTGGACCTGTTTTATTGATAAACTGATGGATAGTGGAAAAATCACTGGCCTCATTTGTTACCGAAGCGGGTAAAATATCTAAACCACAAAAAGCATATTTTGAAAGGCCCTGGACAAGTTCGTAATGGAGTTTTAGAACATTGATCGAACCTTCAGTACGAAAGGGAAAAACGGCAAGAGTAGTGGTCGACTTTACCGGTTCATTATCGGTCACAATCACAATAGGTACAGTAAAACGGTATCCACGACCATAGACCGTTTCGATATACTTACACTGTTTATTCTCATGCAAAAGTTTGCGCAATGCATAAATACATCGTGTTAGAGATTCATCACTGGCAACACTCGCGCTCCAGACCTTATCGATAATCTCTTCTTTGCTAACAATTTCACCGTCAGCATTAAGCAATAGAATAATAACGCCAAGTTCTTTCGGGGGAATATGATATTCTTTGTTTTTGAATAATAATATTCCATTGTTTTTTAATACAAAGTCGCCAAATATATATTGTTGTGTATTATTTTTTCCATGTTGCAGTTGCATAGAACGCTCCTTCCGTTTTCTCTATTCATAGTATTAATTTGATCAATATAAAATAAAGTATTGGCAGAATTGCTCTATCAAAAAACGCTCATTTTGTAAGATTGTGATGAAGAAATGAATGAAAGCTGATGCTTAATAATATGAAACGCTGGTCCCATTTTTCGGGACCAGATAGTGGGCGATAATTGTGGATGTTACTTAATCAGAAACGTAAATAATCTTTTGCTGAATCAAACAACGCAGTAATGGTTGAAGATAATAATTTGATAATTGTATCGTAGGTGGAGTTGGCTGTACTGTATTTAGTCGTGATAACCTGCACGTCGGTTTTCATGTTTTCTGCCTGGCTGTTATAACCCGCCAGCCATGCCTGGTATTCAGCCGTGCTTATTTCGTAGCCGGTGAATTCTTTAGATATATTTTTTTCCTTCCCTTTATCGTCCCTATGCACCATTGAGTCTGAAGACTGACTCATACTGTCTATAATCTGAGGGTTGGGAATAATAACATACAGACCGCTACCTTGCGGTTCAACTTCGACAATCGGAGAAGGTGTGCGGTGTTTGGGATCGGGTGGAATTACCGGAAGTCCTAAAGCGGCGCACCATTTTTCTGCTTCTTCCAGTGGAACGCCAATTTTGTCCGCAGGTGCCGGAGGGTATAAAACATAGTCTGGATTGTAATGATAGTGGAAATCACCATTAGGATATTTATCGATATAATAAAAATGCATCAAGGCTTTTTGGAATGCATTGACGTCAAAAACTATCGCATCGCCTTTTTTATTAGAGTGAGTCCATTTTCCCATATTGCTTTGGATATGTTCACTGAAGTCCTGCCAGTATGCGCTCATTATCTCAACGCTATTCGCATAAATTTCGAGGTAGTCGCTACCGAGCACACTCATCAAATCAGCAATATCACTGCATATATATTTATCACTTTTAAATTCGTTTGAACTACTGGCCGTTAAAGTACTGCTGGTTGCTGAACTTCTCACTTCAGGTGCAGAACTATCTAAAGAAGCGATAGCGTGATTTAAGGTACCTTTGGTCGATGCCATTGCACTTGACCCGGTTGTGTTGTCAGCAACGTTAGCCAGGGTTTTTCTCACAGAGTTATGCAAGGTCAATATTTTAGCGGGATCCTTTAATTTTCCGTCAATAGTATTAACATTTTCTGTAAGCTGCAGAACGTTTTTTATCAGCGAATAACTTTCGTGTAAGAGCGCAGATCCCTTCTCTGACAGGTTCTCAGTTGGGAAATTTCTGAGCATGTTTTTAACGAAGTTGAGTTGTATGTCATGCTGGCATTTCCAGTCTTCATTTCGCGGGCTACGTTCACTGACTAAAGTTGATAGTTTTTCAACATCTTTCTTGAGCATAGCGCCAATATTATTATCCATACTGGCGCTGTTATACAAATTACCCTCGCTTTTGCTGTTTTCCAGTTGATGAGGCTCCTCACTTTGTGAGGATGCCTCTTTAAGAGGAATGTTTGTATTCTGCTGACGTAAAATATCTATATTTAGATTATTATCTTTATTAATCATGTGCCATTCCTCCTTAAATATAACTAACTATTATTGCAATAATTTATGAGCGAATGCCTTGAACGATTGCACTATCAGTATCAATAATGGTTTGTATTATTTGCTGTAATAAATTGAGTGCTTGATCTCTTCCTTGAACATCACGATTAATTTGATCCAGATAGCTACTCATAACTGAATGCATAACATTTTTAGCTTGCTCAGCCAAGTCTTTTTCTGCACGAGTATGTTCTGCTGCCACTGTTCCGCCGTATTGAGATAGATTTGCAATAGACTGAAATAGATTATTGGTATGAGAAATAGAACTGGTAATACCATATCTTAGATTGTGACTATTAATTTTTTCTTTGTCTTTAATTTTATTAGTGATACTTTCTTTTTCTTTTTGTAACTTACTTGATTGCTCTTGTTTGTCATTATCCTCAATATTCTTGTTATTTGATAAATCTTTTTGTTGATTTTCTATTTCGGCAAGTCTGGCTTTCGCATTTGCCATATCTTCTTTTGATTTTATCCGAGTTTGGCTATCTGGTTTGTCTGTATTTTGTTCCTGGTTTTCTGCGATATCATCTATCTTTCCCGCGGGCTTCGCAAGTTCTGCACCTGCCATAAATACAGCTCCCGTAGCATTAATAGCTGAGCCTGCTAATGCACCTGCAAAATTTGCCCAAGAAGCATTTTTTGTTTCGCTACTCTGAAGATGGACAAGCTGTTCAAAAACGATGCTCATGCTAGCATCAGCCTTGGCAGAGGCATTGTACATTGATGTAAAGACTCTTAGAAAGGCCTCCATAATGTTCTGTTGTCTCATCGTCAAATTATCTAACATATCGAGAATATTAAATGTTATGGTTTTCTCTATTGACTCGGTAGACTGACAGGATGATTTTGTTGCTATGGCAGAATTTTGATTTATATTATGTAGTGTATTCTTAGCATAATTAAGACCATCTAGTACCTTACATTGTAATTCAGGAGAGAGAGCACGGACAGACTCTATCAGACTAATAAATTTAGTATTTGTATCAACTTTAATATCATTTGGCGCAAAACTTTGCAGTATTTTTTTAGCTTGTGATACTCTTGTTTCATAAGCAGGTTGTTCATCGAATGTTGTTTTATCGAGATTCTTATTATGAGCTGTATTGTTTATATTGCTAATATTATTGGTCATTTTTGAATCCTCTTATACGATAGAATGAGAAGCAAATTTCAAAGCTTCAGTTCGGTGTTGTAATACACGCACCATCTGAGCTACCTCTTGTTCGACGGTTTTATCTATCCTTTGCATCACTGTAAGCATTTGTTCGCGCGTTTTTGATAGATTGCTTATATCTTGTTGTAGAATTTCGATATCTGCAGACTTACTGGCAGCGTATTGATTCATGCTCGATGTAATTATTGTACAAACGCCCGAGGCAATTTTTTCAAGAAGAATAGTTATTTTTGCAAATATCATTATAAATTGTGATGATGCTTTTATTTTGTCACCGAGAAAATTTAATGCTGACATGATTTTTTTTGATACTGACTTGATCATAGATTCCACGGTGGATTTTATACTGTCAGTTATTTCTTTTGTGATTTCTTCGGCGGCAGTTTTTGAGAGTGCCTTTACAAGTTCACTTATTGCTACTGAACAAATTAATGTTGCACCAATCATTAATGTTACCATAACAATAGAAGCGGCTGCAGATGAGTAAATATCTTGTACTAAATCAATAGTCGTTTGTTGGACACCCAAGGCGTCCAGAAGAGCGCAGATTGCGAGTAGTGTGGGGTCATATTTAGAAATAATACCCGCAAGACCTTCAGTTAGTTTTCCCAAAATCCAACCGGTAGCCGTGGTACCCAGAGTGATTTGACAAATAATATCAACACCTAATACTACTGCCCCCGCGATTCCTCCAATTAGTGCCAGCGCTCCAGCAAAGCTTGCCCCAGCACTTGGAACTGCTGCGACAATACCAATCACAATTAAGGCTGCACTTACGGCAAATGTAACTACAGTAACGACCTCATTAATAATGTTTAAAACTTTTGTCCATGTAGTATAGCTACGCGCTGTTTCATTGAGTTTATTTTCCCTGACATGGTTAATCTCTTTCATTACCTCAGATTGATTTTTAATAGAGTCGCAATTGGTATCACCAATAACTTCCATTACTGAGGTAATCAAAAGGATAAATGTGGCTGTCGCGTTTCTGTTTTTCTGGTTTTCTTGCGTCAGGCAAATATTGGTGGTGAAGTTATTAATCTGTTCTTGCTGTTGAATTTCGTCAAAAATTTCCATACTTTGGCCGATCGCAGCATCAGCATCCATAATGGCTGTATTTAACGATTTCTCAGCTAACGATTTTTTTTGTAATGACAGCGTGAGTGTTTTTTCAGCCGCACTTTTTTGCGTCACTACTTTATTATATTGCGGATCGCCAGGTTGCAGTTGCGAGAGCTCTTGATTCAATGTGTTGACTTTTTTCTCCAGCGATTGCACCTTTTTATCGACCGCATTGTAATTATTATTGGCCTGATGCATGATGTCGTCGGCTTTTTGCGCGGAATCTAATGACGATGAGTAAGCGTCACTTAATTCACGAAACTTATTATGTGCCATTTCGTGTCGAAGCAGGGTGCTGTCAAGGTTATTATGCAAACGTGTTGTAATATCCTGATCGGCAATGCCTGTTAGATTACCCAAAATCATTGTCAGGCGGGCATCGTTCGTCTTTGCTGTAGTGGCGTTGTCGGAATCTGAAACCTGCATTGCAGGCGGAGCAAGCATCGGTTTGTTTTCAAGACGAGCGCGAATATCATTATCAAGGGATTTCGGGTTTTTATTAAGCCGCATGGGATCAACTTGCGTTTTGTTGCTGTCCTGCAGTCTTTTTTCCGCATCGCTATACTGTGTGCGCAATGTTTCGCTGATTTGTTCAAACGTGATCGTTTGTCCCGTAATCGGTGCCGACATAATTCACCTCCTTTTTAAGCTATCATCGGGTGTAATTAATTCTTTTTTATTTAACTCATGGCAGATGTTTATTCCCATCTAAAATGGCATCAACGGGAAAGTAAGTAATGTGTTTATTGTTATTCTTCTCATTTATTTTATCGCCATGGTTATTTTTTAAATCAACCGGGGCTTCCTCATGATATTTCCTGATTAACTCTTCAGGCGTAAAAGAAGCGTTTTTTCCGTTTATGTTCATTTTGCCGACTCACTCTGTTTGAACTTCCTCTTCGGTATTGGCTGTCAAGAGTTAAAGATAAGCAGTAGCCATCTCTTTAACTTTTTCATTTTGGCTGTAGGTTACGACTGTATTAAATAACTCAGTGGCCATTTTAATGTTTTTTAAGCCCATCTGGCATTGGCCCATATAATAAACCAAAGAGAAATCGTTATCGGGAGATAGCATTAAACAGATATGATACATGTCGAATGCCTTTTGATAATCTTTCTTCAACTGACAAACGGCGGCATATCCTTTTAAATAGTTATAATTTTGGAAATCATAAATACAGAGAAATTTAAAAAAGAGCTCAGCTTCGTCAAGTCTTCCTTTTTCATAAAAGTTATAAGCGTAAGCATAAACGCCTTCAAGGGTATCCGGAGTAATGCCATGCAGCTCTGCAAGTGTTGCTCCCATACCTAATGCACGTTCGAACTTACTGGCAATTTCTTTATTTTCTTCTAAATCCAGATTTGCGCTTTCCATCTCTACTCTCTCCTTTCGAACATTCTTTGTTCAGACTTCACCATTTTTTAGAGGGGGGTGATATCAAAATTCGCTCATTTTTATGCCCATCCGTTGGGCTTCCTTTTCTGCATTAAAAACAAGTATTGTTTCAATGAGATAAGATTTTCTATGTGATGAAATGAAAACAATGTAGAGGGAAATTTATCCACAATCCTGATGAACTGGTGCAATTTTGATTGGAATTTGAAAAAGCAGGTGATTTACTGATGTGCGAGCTTAAGTCAGCGGCTGCTGGCCTGAGCGCGGAGGTGTGCGAAATTCACATATCCGGGCATTCCACCTTACCCAGCGCTTCCCAGTAGTTATTCTGATTATTACGCTCCATCGCCACAATAGCTTCGCGGATATGTTGTTTGTTACTCTCATCAGACAACATTAATTTTTCCCACGCTTCGTCTGATAATGACGCCTGTGGCGTGCAAATTTTACGTAAATCTTGCAATACCGTGGTCTTTTCTTTTGCCGACTGTAGAGAACTGAATGGCGATTCGGCCTGAGAAATGGCTGGGAAAGTCAGGAATACGGTAATCATGAGTAGCATCGTTGGCTTCATAGCGGCAACCTTCTGCAAATGTGCATCGAATGAAGCATAAGTGTAGTTTGCTTTTGCCGCTCTCATCATGCTGTACGAAAGGTGTTTGCGTGGTCAGTAAGAAGTGCCAGTTTTATATACCTTTTTCTTCTATTCGATAGCTTTTCGTTTTTTAAATCGGAGTGATCTTGCCATTATAGTCAGTTAACGATTAAAAAAAGGATAAAAAAGTGAAACTGACAACACATCATCTACGGGCGGGGGCCGCATTATTACTGGCAGGAATTCTGCTGGCAGGTTGCGACCAGAGCAGCAGCGATGAAAAGCACATTAAAGTGGGCGTTATTAATGGCGCAGAACAAGATGTCGCGGAAGTCGCTAAAAAGGTGGCAAAAGAGAAATATGGCCTCGATGTTGAATTGGTAGGATTTAGCGGTTCGTTGCTACCGAACGATGCGACAAATCATGGCGAGCTTGATGCGAACGTCTTCCAGCATCGACCCTTTCTTGAACAAGATAATCAGGCGCATGGTTATAAACTGGTAGCGGTGGGAAATACGTTTGTCTTCCCCATGGCGGGTTATTCCAAAAAAATCAAAACCGTGGCGCAAATAAAAGAAGGCGCGACAGTGGCGATCCCCAACGACCCGACCAACCTTGGTCGCGCGCTTTTACTGTTGCAAAAAGAGAAGCTAATTACTCTGAAAGAGGGAAAAGGGTTACTACCTACCGCGCTGGATATAACCGAGAATCCTCGTCATTTGCAGATTATGGAACTCGAGGGGGCGCAGCTCCCGCGCGTACTGGATGATCCCAAAGTTGATGTGGCGATTATCAGCACCACTTACATTCAGCAGACCGGGCTTTCTCCGGTGCACGACAGCGTATTTATTGAAGATAAGAATTCGCCGTATGTGAATATTCTGGTAGCACGGGAAGATAATAAGAATGCAGAAAACGTGAAGGAATTTCTGCAATCTTATCAATCATCCGAAGTCGCTAAAGCGGCAGAAACCATCTTTAACGGTGGCGCGGTGCCTGGCTGGTAATTCTCACTCATCCCGCGCCGGACGATTTATTTTTCTGGCGCGGCGACGGGAATCCATTGAAATCAAAATCACCGATGACAGAATCAGCA
>ENA-OWNX01000411-OWNX01000411.1-gut-metagenome-genome-assembly--contig:-NODE-411-length-17682-cov-4.461687_pt1 | contig 17682 bp, 20 predicted proteins | sample MGYA00248250_ERZ651778 | MGnify/ENA primary metagenome ERZ651778 (study PRJEB26908, sample SAMEA4031702) | gut metagenome | biome: gut; feature: normal infant; material: stool | place: China | collected 2015...
TAATAAATTATATTTGAAAGAATCACAAGATAAAAATACTATTATGACTAATTCAGTATATTTTGAAGGAAAGGATAATTACACATCATTAAAAGAAGAGTTAAAGTTAAATGAAAGTGTGGGAGAAATAAGTTCTATAACATTATTTAGAAAAGATGACTTAGATAAAATTAAAGATCATTTATTTTTTGAATTTAAATATGAAGGAACTGATGGTGAGATTAAAACATCTGAAATTAAGTTAAATGTTAAAGAATATCCTTCAAATTTATAATAGTATAGTATTTCACAATCTTAAATTATTATGAAAATAAAATTAAATATTAGGTTTATTAAAATACCGTACTATTCAAAAAGAATATGCGGTATTTTTTATGTCGCAATTCTAAGAAAGTACAAGCTATGTGAATATTATGTAGAAAGTACGAAGAAAAGGAGGGGAAAATATGAGCCATGCAAATGGAGAAGTTAGATTTGATGATGGGAGCATTAAGTATTTTGAATATAATGGCACTTCGGATATATGTATTCCTAAATTATATGATACCTATGATGAATTGATAGATAATTGGAGAAAATGGAAGCAAGAAAAAGTTAGTTGTAACCATTATGAAGAAGCTATTGAAATATATACAGATTATGGTGGTGGATTTTATTGGAGTGGTACTGCTTGTAAAAAGTGTATGATGATTATAAAAGGAAAATATCCTTTTGAAGAAGATGTTATCTATACAGATGGTATTCCAGGGTGGGCTGAAAAATCATATGAATGATAATTTGCAATTCTAAAATATTATAAAGTAGAAGTGAAATGTTATTTAGAAATAAAAAAGATAAGTACCAAGGGGGGAACTTATCTTTTTTAGTGTTGTTTTCTTAAATATGAAAGTAAATATTGAATAATAACTTTTAGGCACAATGTCATTATTCATTTGATATTTTTATTATAAAAAAATGATTTTATGAAAAAAAGGTGCTAAATTTAATAAAATGGTGTGAGATTTTAAAAATAAAAAAATGTCCTGGGGGACATTTTTTATTGTAAGAAAGTATCTATGAGAAACATTAATTATGTTTTTGATAGATACTTTTTTGTATCTATTATGAAAAAAAGGAGGGGATGGGAAAAACAATGTCGGTAGTTTCTTTATTTAAGTTTATATTGTTTTTTGCATTAGTAAAAATGTTCTATAGCCTATTAGACTATATTAAGAAAAATAGAGCTATAGAAAAATCAGTCTATAGAATTTATTCCACGGCTGATGAAAGATACGAAAAAAGAAAAGAGCAAAAAGAGAAAATCTATTTTGAAGAAGGGAATGTAGAAAATACATCCTTTTTTTATAGGTTGGATTTGCTAATTGAAAGGAGTGAGATGAGAAAAAAGATTCCGTTTTTATCAACGGAAATATACTTATTATTTCTAGGAATAATATCGATAATTGCTTTTGTTATAGGAAATTTAATTTTTGGATTAATAGGAGCAGTTTTAGGTATTACATTATCAATCTTAATAATTCATAGTTCTTTATATATACTGGCTAGATTAAATTATGAAAGAGTTGATAATGAGATAACTAAGTTTGTAAACTTAGTTGAAAGTTATTCAGTAAGTAGTAATGATATTTTATCTGTTATGGGAAATGTATATCCTTATTTAAATGATCCTTTAAGAACATATATAGAAACTTTCTATAATGAGGTAAGTACAACTGGTGATTATGACAGAGCATTTATGAACTTAAAGAATAAAGCAGAAAGTGAAAGATTAAAAAGAGTTATAGAAAATATAGAATTAGCTTCTCAAAATGAAGCTAACTATAATGAAATAATTGAGGATGAAAGAAATTCTTTAAAGGCTTATTCAAATGCAAAGGAAAAGAGAAAGGAGTTAATAGCTGCTGGAAGAAGTGATATTATTGCATGTCTTATAATGGGCTTTGCAACAATATACATGCTTAGTAGTTTTACAACTGGATTAGGTAATGCTTTATTAAATGACATTATAGGAAATTTAATTCTAGTATATTGGATTATTACATTAGGGTATATAGTTTGGAAGTTTATATCCTTTGATAAAGGAGATAGGGTATGATGTATGATAGTGTTCAGATAATTAAGTTAATCTTATTAGGTATAGCTTGTATTTCATTATTTCTATTTGTACTAAATAGCAAAAATATAAACTTAGTATCATTAACAAATAAAACTATAGATAAAGGATTAAAAAGAAATTCTAAAGGATATTTTAGCTATGAAAGGTTAGATAGATATTTAAGAAAAATGGGGAAGGAAGAAACCCCTACAAAGTTTATTTTACTTAAGATAGGGTTCTCGTTATTATTTATTATTTTAAGTTTAAGAGAGCAGAGTATGGGAATTACTATTGTATTGGCTTGTATAGGATTCATATTACCAGATTACTTAGTTAAAAGAAGTAATAGAAGGGATAATGAAGATATGATGCCTGATATAAAAGTTATATATGACACTTTAAGGATTCAAACTAAAGCTGGAGTTTTTATAAATGAAGCTTTAGGGCAATGTTATTTAAAAGTAAGAAATGAAAGATTAAAAGAAGCTCTTTTAATACTTAATGGTAAATTAATTAGAGATAAAGATATAGAACTAGCAATACAGGATTTCAATGATAAATTTGATAATCCTCATATAGATTCTTTATGTGCAATAATCAAGTCGGGACTTGAAAGTGGTAAAACATTAAAAATACTTGAAGATGTTACAGAACAATTAGAGGATATTTCAGAAGCCGGTTTTAGAAAAGAAGAAAATGAAATAGAAAGACAAGTAACGTATCTTCAACTTATGGTTTATGTTGGAGTAATTGCAACTTCATTTTTTATTTTCTATTTAGAATTAATAAATAGCGTTTCAAAATTTTAGTTTGGAAAAGGTGTCCCCTGGGGACATCTTTTTAATTTATAAAAATTAAAGATATAAGATTAGGAGGAATTAAAGATGACAAGAGTATTAAAAAACATGAACTATGGAGGAGCAATTTTATTAGGAGGATTAAAGAATAAAGCAAAAGATATAGTTGCTTTTAAGAAGGATGGAGCAAAAGGAATATTAGAGGAAAATGGAATGTTAATAGTAGGAGTAGTATTACTATTTATCTTTAGGGATGCAGCTACTGTATTGATCCAAACACTAACTACATTTGCTGGAGAAAAAGTAAAAGCTTTATTCCAAGGAATATAGTTTTAAAGGTGTCCCCAGGGGACACTTTTAAAATAAATTCTTGAGAAAGGAGTGTTCTATGAAACTAGAAAAGAAAGAAGGAAAAGTAGATAAATACGCTATATTAGTAATAAGTCTTGTATCTGTATTTATTATAGTTATTGTTTCTATATATGCTTTTTCTGATATGGAGAAGAAAAGTAAGATAGATAGAGTAGGACGAGATTATATGATGTTGATGGAATCTAAGGGGTATCTATCAAGTACAGATGAGCAAGAAATGATAAAAGACTTAAAAAAAATTGGCGTAACTAATATTTCAACTGTTGGAACAACTACAAGTAAAGTTGGTTATGGTAAAGATATAAAATTAAAGGTTTCAGGAAAGATAGCTACAAACACCTTTAATATAAAAGGAATATTTGAAGTAGATAAAAAAGATAGTATGGTTGATGTTTATATAGATGAATCATCAATATCTAAAGATTAGAAGGTGCAATTAATGAAGTTAAAGAAAAAAGATGGTATATCCTTGAATTTTATATTAATACCAGCTATATCTATTGCTATAATCTTCTGTCTTTTTATGATTAAGTCTAAGCAGATAGAAATAGTTAATGATTTTGTAGACGATGGATTAGTAATGTCTAATTTAGCAGCAGCAACAGTTGATTTAAATGAGTATGGTCAAAGTAATACAATAGTGAATAATGATTTTAATAAATCATTTGATCAATATAAGAAAGCTTTAAAGAATAATTTAAGGCTTGATAATAACTTTGTACCCCAAACATCAAACCTAATAGACGGAGGTATAACAATAGAGATATTTACTATTTACAATGTAAAGGGAAATGACATTCATATGACCAAAAGGCAACGTAATGGGAATATAATAAAACAGGTATATCCAAATGCAGTAGGAAGAATTAAAACTCCGGATGGTGTAAAAATAGAAACGACAACTGTTTACAGTAAAATAGGCATGAATGTAAAAGGATTTATGAATGGTACAACCTATGTGTATAAAGATAAAACAGTAGATATAACTGATAAGGAATAAATAAAAGGTGTCCCCCGGGGACATCTTTTTGATTTATAAAAATTAAAGAAAAAGGATTGGGAGGAATTAAAAATGACAAGAGTATTAAAAAACATGAACTATGGAGGAGCAATTTTATTAGGAGGATTAAAGAATAAAGCAAAAGATATAGTTGCTTTTAAGAAGGATGGAGCAAAAGGAATATTAGAGGAAAATGGAATGTTAATAGTAGGAGTAGTATTACTATTTATCTTTAGGGATGCAGCTACTGTTTTGATTCAAACATTAACTACATTTGCAGGTACAAAAGTTAAAGAATTATTTAATGGTATATAGTTGAAAAGTGTCCCCTGGGGACACTTTTTATGATAAGCAAAATAAAAAATATTAGGAGGGAATAAGATGAAGAATATTAAACCGAAAAGTTTAATTATTAGTGCTTGTGTAGCCATAGTAGTATTTATAGCATTATTGTTTGTAGAAAAGAGTTTATTGAAGCCAAATGGAACTGTAGAAGGATTTGTAGCAGTTTCTGATATAGATAAAGGAACGGTAATTACTGAAGAAAATATATCAAAGTTATTTACTGAAAAAAATAATATAGATGGAGCATTAGAAGTAACTGGAGCAGTAAAAACAAAAGATGAATTAATAAATAAGGTTGCAAAAGAAAATATAAATAAAGGTGAAGTAGTTTCTAATAATAGCTTTATATCAAAGGATGATAAATTTAAGGATATAGATGACCTAGTAGAAGTATCTTTTAATGTTTCTGATATATCACAAGTAGTAGGAGGTATATTAAGAAGTGGAGATATTATAGATATATCAATCATAGATAATAACACAAATGAAAGTATGATTGTGCTAGAAGATATTTATGTTGATAAAGCAATAAGTTCAGATGGATTACAAATAGATAGAAGTTCAGATTTATCAGCACTAACAATAAATATATTAGTTTCAAAAGATGATTCAGAAAAGCTGAATAGTTACTTGAATAAAGGAACGTTAAGAATTAGTAAGAATATTTAATTATATATTAAATTAAATATATAATATTCCAAAAATGTAATAAAATATAAGAAAATCATTGAAAAAATGGTCAAAATATGGTATAATTATGTAAATAATTAGGAGGAATAAACATAACCTGGAGGGAAATACCATGAAGAAAATCAAGGATTTAATATATAAAATAAAAGAAAGTACAAGACTACAATTAATTGTTGGTGCAATATCAGTTGGATTAATTGCAACTGGAGTTGTTGGAGTTATAGCATATAAGAATTCAAATAATTCATTAGCAAGTAGTGGAGAAGTAGAAGAAGCTAACGAAAGCGAAGCTGATATAATATTAACTGAAAATGAAAGTGGTGAACTAGTAGCTACAGATAAAGAAGGTAATGTTGTTGCAAGTGGAGAAGATGTGGAAAAGCTAGTTGAAGAAAAGAAATCAAAGGGTGAAACAGTAGTTGCTAAAACAGAAGATGGAACAACAGTTAAAGTTGATAAAGTAGATGGTGATAAAGTTACATCTTCTGGTGGACAAACAGTAAAGCCAAGTCCAAAGCCACCAGTAATAGCAGATAAACCAACAGATAAGCCAAGTAATGGTGGAAATTTAGATAATGGTTCTAGTAATAAGCCAACAGACAAACCAAGCAATGGTGGAGATTCAAATAACAATAACAACAATAATAATAATAATAAGCCGTCTGAACCAAGTAAGCCAAGTAAACCGGAAAAACCAACAGAGCCTTCAAAGCCAGTTGAACCGGAAAAACCAAGTTATCCAGCAAAAGGATTTGATAAATCGACTACAGATAAGTTTAATGCTAGAATGTTAGACCAAGGATTTGCTAGAGATGATAGCTACTCTGGTATGCCAGCCTATACAGCTATAAAAAATTATGCATTAAGTGGTACTCCTATTCCTACAGATAAATTAATTAATGAAAATTGGGAGTGTAGGGCTACAGGAAAAGTACTAACTTTTACTGATACGTTTAAATATTCAGATGATCCAGCGGTTTGGTCAAGATCATTAACAAGTGGAAAACTGATGGGATGTAAAAGAAATTATCAATGTATCTATGCTAATTATGCAGTGGCTAATAGTAATGGAGATGGTACATTTACAGTAACAGTATATGCCCTTGATATGACTGATTTATAAGGGAGTGATTTAATTGAAAAAGAATAGATTTATGGCTAAGAGTTTACTCTTAGTCTTTTTTTTATTGTTAATAATAAATAATACCTTTTCTATTGAAGTTAAGGCTTATGATTATGGCGAAGTTAGTAGTGCTTTATGTAATGGTGGAGATCCCAAAATGTATTCGACAGATGGTGGACGTTACTTTCAATATGCTTGGAATTCTACAACAGAATTTGGGTTAAAGTCTAAAATAAGAGAACATAAAATATCAATGCAACCACAAGGAACTAATTATTGGGCGTATGAGAGAGGAATATCTTTTCCAGAGCCATTGGAGATTGGAACTGCCTTTGAACTTAATGTGGCAGCGTATGGTTATGCGTATGGTTCAAAAATGTCTGCCTATAATGACTTAACTCAAGCTCAGATGAATGCAAAAGTTAGTGTAAGGGCAGAAATTACTTTAGATAATGGAAGAATTGTAAAAGGTGATTCTGGAATTATTGGAGGATATAATGATGGTAAAAAGCCTATATATAAGGAAACCTATAATTATACCTATAATACAGATAATATGCCTAGTTGGACTAATGGCAGAAAAATTAAATCTGTATATCTAAAAGTTGTTGACGCTCCACAAATACCAAGTAGTGGTAATGATAGATATAGATATTTGTATCTAATTGATAGTATGAGTATTACAGTAAGAAGTATGACAACTCCTTCTAATGGAAGAATATACAGGGCTACTTCTGATAATGAAGATATTTATATAGACGATATGGCTAACGGTAATGTGAACTCTATGTGGGTTAGACCACAAGATAGTATTCAAGATTCGGGAAAACAGAAGCCTATTAATATTTGGATGTATACATTTCAAAAACCAGCAAGTTCTAGTGTAAATAGAATTAATAAAAACTATATGAGATTTGTAACTACACATAATCCTAAAGGAGATAAGGTTATAGATGAAAGGTATGTTATAAATGAGAATAAAGGATATAGTCATTACAATGATAATGATAGTACAAGCCTTATAAATGATGGAGGACATGATTTTTACAGAACGTCAGATACAGGGCAATGGGAATATTGTTCTAAGTTTAGAGTTGGATTTGATTGGGACAATGTAGATTATGATATTTATATAGCTGGTGATTCAGCAAATGGAAAAGGATCAAGTTATGAAAAGAAAGGAACTGTAAAAACAGATGGAAGAGCACCTAAATGGGATAATATTGAGGTTAATGATAGTAATTATAGAAAACCAATAGTAACTGTAAAAGGTGTTAGAGATGTTAGAGGCGATGGAACTAAGGAAAGAGCAGGTGCAGGATTAGATAAACAATATTTAAGAGTTAAAGCAGAGAATAAAAATAATTATGTAGATATACCCGAAAAGGAAAGAACCAAGGTAAAGACCGAAAATGGAATAGAATACTATGATTTAACTTTTGAAATAGATTATGATAGTAAAGAAATTAGAAGTATTATTCCTAGTGGGTATGAGAAAATAATAGCACAATTTAATTCTTATGATAGGGTTGGAAATTATGCACAAGAAGATAATATTGAAGTTAATGATTTTGATGTTTCAGCAACCATAGAAAGAGTTTTATCCCCTCATGAGCCGATTTTCATGGGCGGTGAAAAGGGAGTTTTAAAGATAAAGTTACAAGGGGGAGTTGAAAGGGTAAAGATAACTTTCCCACAAGCATTATCGAAGTTAGATAGTAACTTAAATACAGAAATGGTTTTAACACCTAAAGATGAAGAAAATATTGACTATGAATTCTTTATTCCTTTAGAAGCAGTTAGTGGAAACTATAGTGTTACAGTAGAAGCTTTTAAAGGTGAAGAAAAGAAAGTTTCACAACCAGCATTACAGGTTAAAGGTAAGATTACAGATAAACTAAGAACAAGGATTAGATTACCAGAGTAAGGAGAAAGCTATGAGTTTAATTCTATCTATAATAAGTATGTTTATAGTATTTTTTATTATAAATCTACTTGGAAAAGTAGATAAAGAAGTATGTTTTAAAATGTTAAATAAGGAAAAGGGAGTATTAGCATTGCTAATACTCTTTTTTAATGTCTTTTTATATGTCAGATATAAAGGAACAAGTTATTATTGGTTTTATTATTATTTATTAATTTACCTTACTGTATCAGCTTATATTGATTACAAAATACAGAAGGTATATTGTTTTTTGAATTATACAACAATGGTAGTATCACTAGGTTTATGGGGATATCAAGTGTTAAATGGAATAGACACAATACCAGGAGTGACAGCCTATGTATTTTTTATTGCTATAAGTTGTATGCTAAGAGTTTTGGGTGCTTATGCAGGGGGAGATAATGAAGTATTCATTGCTATTGGATATTTTATAGTAGCATTAAATACAATTAATCCTTTAATAAAATTACTATTAATAATGTTAATGTCAAGTATTTTGTTACCAATGCTGAACTTTAAATGTTTTTCTATAAAGAATATGAGGTTTAAAGAAGGAAATAAAATAGCATTTATTCCAGCAATTATGCTTTCGACAATGATAATTATTAGTTTATAAAGAAAGGAGAAATACTATGGATGAGGTTAGAATAATTTCTATAGCAATATTAATAGTTATAGGAATATTAGCAATAATTTTGTATGCTAAATTTAAAGAGAGTAAGAATTATAAGAAATTAAAGAAGATTAATTCACTAGATATAATAGAAGATGAGGAAAATCAATCATTACAATTTGAAAAAGAAGAAGAAAGAAAAATAATTGGGTATTATGCTAATTTGGCATATAGGGGATTAGACGAACTTTACATGAATAATAGTTGGGAAAATAAAAGAGTTTTATACTCTATTATAAGTAGTATTAGCGAGTTAAGAGATGATATAGAATTTAATAGATTAAATGAAAATGATATGGAAATGATTAACTCACTAATATGTATTTATAGAGCTAATAGAAATAAAAAAAGAAATTTAGAAAATATAATTTTTGAGTGGCAGGAAAAGTATATAGAATAGAAATAAAAAAAGTGTCCCCGGGGGACACAAATTGGAGATAAAAAATAACCTCCAAAACCAAAGCTTAAACCAATAATAACATCAATAATATTTAAAATCAAGGAGGTAAAATAATGAGTGTAGGTGAAAGAATTAAATATTACAGGGTTGAGGCAGGTTTAAGTCAGGCGGATTTGGATAGGAAAGCCATAGTAGGCTTAGATTTTTTATCTAAGTTAGAGAATAATAAAATACCTAATATTAGAATGTCAAAACTTTTAAGATTATCAAAAGCATTAAATATATCGCTAGAAAAAATAGCTGGTTAGGAGTGTAAGTCGTTATGATAGTTGGAGAAAATTTAAAAAAGTATAGAAAAAAGAATGGTTACTCACTTAAAGAACTATCTAAAGTAAGCGGTATAAGTTATAAGACTTTATGGAAGATAGAGCATGGTGATGTAGATGATATAACTCTACCAACTGCAAGAAAAATAAAAGAAGCATTGAATATAACATTAGATCAACTATACGAGGAAAAATAATATGAGTAAAATTCATTCTGTAAGTTTTAGAAAATCTGAAAATGAAATACATGATTATGCAACTAAAAACTATAATTTTTCAGAATATGTTAAAGGATTGATTAAAAAAGATTATGATAAATCAATGAATATATTTACAGAAGATGAAAAAGAAGAAATAAGAAGAATAGCTAAAGAAGTAATTGAAGAAAAATAGAGTGTCCTAGTGGGACATTTTTATGTTATATATAAATAATATTAATGCAGTAACTGTAGTTTCAAAGATAAGTAATAGTAAAAGATTATATTTAAGTGTTGAATAAAGGTGTCCCCGGGGGACACTTTTTTATATAAATACTTTTAAGAAAAGAACTTCTGACAGGCACTAGCCGAGAAGTTCTTTTTTATTTGAAAGGGGGTGAAGGTATGGCAAAAGTAGATAAGGAAAGACAAGAGTTAGCCAAAACAATTCTTGAAGCCAATGGAGTTACATACGAAGATTGGTTAAATGAGCAACATTTAAAAGTTATAACAAGCAATATGAAAGTTTTAAAAGAAGGTTTAGAAGCAAGAAAAAATATGTAATTATTTATAAGATTTAAGGAGGAATTAAAATGGATTCATTTATTAATGTAGGAATGACTATATTAAAAGCATTACAAGGTTTAGGAATAGTAGGAGCAACATTTTGTTTTACTAGGGTAGCATTTAAGTGTTTTTGGTGCAAAGAAAGCTTTAAGGATTCAAAGAATGATGCACTTGCTGGATGTGTAGGATTAATAGTTTTACTAGGTGCTGATAAGATAGCAGCATGGTTACAATCAACAATTAATTTTTAGATAACATATAAGGAAAGAGATGAAATGTTCATTTCTTTCCTTTAGTTATGAGGTGAATATATGATAAAAGACTTCATTGTTAAAAGGTTTAATAATGCTAATAAAGAGTTGAGATTAACTCAGTATTTTGCAAGTACAAAATTTATGGTCTTACTATTCATATTAATGTTTATATTTGCAACATTAATAACTAATATTGGTGTAAACATTATTGATATTATGATAATGGGGTTATTTCAAGGAGTAAGACCTAATATATCAATTCTAATACTATTAAAACCTAATAGTAAATACTATTACATTTATATAGTTGTTTATTTAATATTTTTATTTGCTTATATAAGATTAGTTTTTAATATAAGAGCAAGTTATAAAGATATTAAAGCTGGTCAAAAAGGGACAAGTAGATTTGCAACAATGGAAGAAATAGACCAGCAATATATAAAGGTTTTAGATAAAGATGAAGAAATAGAAGGAAGTGGTGGAATTCCAATAATAAGAGATGGTGATTACATTTATATAGATGATGGAAATACAAATAATATTATTATATGTATAACTAGAGGGGGAAAAGGTGAGATATATGTATTACCTATGGTAGATATTTTTTCAAGGTCGAAAGAGAAACCTTCACTAATATTTAATGATCCTAAGGGAGAATTGACTAGATTATCATATAAAATGCTAGTTGAGCGTGGCTATGAGGTTAGAGTAATAAATCTTTTGGATTTAGATAATACAAGTTGTTTCAATCCATTACAATTAATAATTGAAGCTTATAAAAATGATGAATTGGGTGAAGCACAATTATTATGTAAGTCATTTACTTTTAGTTTATATCATAATCCAAAGTCAAAAGAGCCTATGTGGGAAGATTCAGCTATGAGTTTAGTTAATGGTCTTATATTAGCATTATGTGAAAAATGTCTTACTAAAAATAAAGATTTAGTAGGATTATCGGAAGAAGAATTAATGAAGATTAAGGCTGAAGAACAAAAGGTAACTTTATATACAGTTGCTACTTTGTTAGCTGATTTAGGAAGTGAGAATACTCCAGCAGGAAATGCACTAGACTTATATTTTAGTGCTTTACCAAAAGAATCAATTGCTAAAAAGCAATATGCAACAAGTAAGTTTAGTGAAGGAAAAACAAGGGCAAGTATATTTACAGTTGCTATGGATAAGCTTCAAGTGTTTACTTTAGAGAAGGTTGCTAAGTTTACATCACAAAATGATATTAGCTTATATGATGTTGGTTTTGGAGAAAAACCAGTAGCAGTTTTATTAATTGCACCAGATTATGATAAATCCTTACATTCATTAAACACAATATTTGTAAGTCAACTTTATTATGTTCTATCTAAAGAAGCTTCATTTACTGTAAGTGGCAAGTGTGATAGGAAAGTAAAAATATTAATGGATGAGTTTGGTAATAGTCCAGCTATAGATAATATTGCTACTATAACAACAGAGTGTTTAGGAAGGGATATAGAGTTCTTTTTTATTATACAAGCTTATAGTCAAATTGAAGAAATATATGGTAAGGGTGTGGCTAAGACTTTAGAGGGTAATTGTGGAAACCATATATATTTAATGAGTTCAGATGATGAAACTGCGGAGAAGTTCTCAAAAATGATAGGAGAAACTACAATTACAGTTAATTCTCGTAGTGGTAGTTTATTTACATTAGAAAAGAATCAAACTGAAAGTTTGGATAGAAGAAGATTACTAGATTCATCAGAATTAAGAAGGTTAAAACCAGGAGAAGTTGTCATAGTAAGAACTATGAAAAGAACTGATTTAAAAGGAAATAAGATAGAACCAACTCCTATTTTCGCACAAGAAGAAAATTCTATGAAGTATAGATATGAATATTTAGAAGGGTTATTTGCAGAAGATATAAGCATTTTAGATTTAACCATAAATAAAAGACATACAAAAATAGAACTTAAAGATTTAAGAATAAATCTTGATGATGAGATAGCAGAAATAATGCACAAGAATTATTTAAAGCAAATAGAAGAGCAAATAAAATACAATGCTATAGCACAAGAGTTTCAAGAACAATATATGGCTAAGAAGAAACGTGAGAAAGAATATAAGAGTAGTAATAATAGTGAATGTGAATCAATTAGTGAAGAGTTAAAAAGAAAGCTAAGAAGTAGTTATATAATTCGAGGAGCAATAAATAAAAGTGGACTTGAAGAATTATCTTCTATAACAAGTATAGAAGAGTTAAATAAGTGGTTTGATAAGTATTCTGACAATAAAAGTTATTTAATAGATGAATATAAGAAGATACTAAGGAAGGAGGGCTATGATGAGTGATCAGCAAGTTATTAATATTTTGCAGAGTTTTGATGGATTCTTAATAGAAGATAGTCTTTTGCTTTCTGGTGTTAGATGGTTTGGATGGTGGATAATAAAGGGACTATCAAGCTTAGTTAATACGCTGGAAGGAGCAATAAGAAAAGTAATAAGCCTTACAGATTTTTTTGATAGTCCTGAAATTACTAAACTAATAAGTGATTTTAAACCAGCTATTTTCGGTTTTTTGGCATTATCACTCGCCTGTGTTGGCTTATTTATTTTTTTTAGTAAGAAATTTGATAGGAAAGCAGTACCAACAAATATATTACTTGCAACAATGGCAATATTATTATTGCCAGTTGGAATGAGTAAATTAAATCAACTTACACAAGCAGGAATTAATGTTGTTTATGGTGAGTTTAAGTCAATGGCTAATGAAACCATAAAAAACAATATCATAGATGTGTATAAATTTGATGAGAATAACTTTACATCAAAAGATGTAAGCCCTAAAAATTATATTTCTAAAGAAATGATAACTTCAATAGATATTAATGAATCTATTGATAAAAGTCAAACTAAAAATGAAAAGGTATTTGAAAATAAAGTAGTTCCTAAAAAGGGTGGAGGATATGAATTAAAACGAATTGATGGAATGTTTAAAATAGATAATTATTACTATAGGTGGAAGTGCAACTTTTGGATAATTATAATATCACTATTAGCCACTGCTGGAACTTTAGGGCTAAGTATTTTAAAGATAGGAAGATTAATATTTGAGTTAGCATTTAATAAGGTATTCGGAATATTCATGGCTTACTTAGATGTTGCAAGTGGACAAAGGCTAAAGAAAATAGTACAAAGAATATTAACTCTATTTGCGGTAATGTTTTGTATGGCTTTAATGCTGAAGATATATTTAATATTTACAACATGGATATCTAGTAAGAATTTAGGTGTCCTTGAAGTTATAATGATGATAGTTGTTTCTTTTGCGGTTATTGATGGTCCTAATATAGTTGAAGAAATACTTGGGGTAGATGCTGGATTAAGTAGTGCATGGAAGATGATTGCAGGTCTATATGCAGGAAGTAAAATGGGAAGTGAATTAGCTAAAGGTGCTGGTAAAGCAGCTAGTGGATTAGCTAAGTTTATGTCAGGAGCAGGAGAAAAAGTTGCTATGGGTATGGCTGGTGGAGTTGGATTTGCCACAGGTGCAAGAGAAGGTTTGAAAAATGGTAAGTTAGAAAATCAAATGGATAAAAAGAAAGCAGATGATAAAGCAAAGGGAGCAGAAGGAACATTAGAAAGTCAGATGAAAGACAATGGAATAGATATGGATAAAAATATTCCTAATGATAAAAGTAAAGCTGGAATCAATAATAAAAATGGAGAGTTATCAAAGGATACTACTAATGGAAATGAACTTGGTAATTTAAACAAAAATCAAGAAGAAAAATCAATTGATCCTATTGATCCTAAGAATGGTAATATTAAAAATAAACCAGGAGAAAAGAATGATAATATTGCTAGTAAAAAGAGCTATGATGATTCTTTAAATAGAAGGGATTTAGCTTCAAAAGTAGATGATAAAATGAATGATATGAAAGAAAGTTTAAATGATACAAATAGTCCTGGTGTAAGTGATGAAAAAACATCTAAAAATGAACTATCTACAGGTGATATTAATGGTGGCACTAAAGAAAATATTCAAGATTTATCTAATGCTAATACAAATGGTAAAGATAATAGTTTAGGAGCGGAAACATTAAGTAAGCAATCAAGTAGTAATGTTTCAAGGGAAGGAACAAGTAGTGTAAGTACAGAAGGAGCAAGTTTAAGTAATAAGAGTATAGAAGCAGAAACATTAAGTACACAATCAAGTGGTAGTAGTTTAAGTGAAACAACAAGTAATGTACCTGCAGAAGAAGGAAGCTTAAGTAATAAGAGCATAAATACAGAAAGCTTAAATACACAATCAAATGGTGCTACTTCAAGGGAAGGAACAAGCACTGTAACTACAGAAGAATCAAGTTTAAATCATAAGAGTGTAGAAGTAGAAACATTAAATAAACAATCTAATCCTAGTGTGGTAAATAATATTATCGAAACAAGAACTATAAGTGAATTTGCCAAAGAAGAATTTAAGAAAACTAAAGTTGGAAAAGCTACTACAAAAGTAAAACGAGTTTATCAAATAGGAAAAAATTCAGGAATTAAACATTCTGAAAAGAAAAGGAGGGGCAAATAATGAAGTTTATAATGCCAAAAGAACTATCAGCTAAAATATCTATGAGAAGGGGATTTATGTTTGTAGATTTACTTGTTCTTGTAGGTGCATTTGTAGTAACAAGTTTTTTAGATAGTTTGGTTTACTTTCCGTTAAGAATTCCATATTATATTTTTTCAATGGCTTCAGTTTTTTATTTGATATTAAATTCAAGAGATAATTTGGGAAAGAAGAATTATCATTCAATATACTATTTTATAAAAAGAGATAGGGAAACCTATCATAAAATAAGTAATAAGTATTAAAGGTGTCCCCGGGGGACATCTTTTTTATTTATCTAATAAAGGTGGTGAAATATAAAGTGGCTAGATTTGTTAATATAAAGAAGCTTGAAGAAGTAAAGAGAGAAAAGGTAACTTATGAGAATGATATTGAAAATATGGTAAATGAAAAAGATAAAAATAGTAGTCATTTTAATATTGGAAAAATTAAAAAGGTAAAATTAAATGAAGGTAATAAGGTAAAAAAATCTAGGAAGGAAATAAGGGAAGAGCGAAAAAGAGAAAAAGAGATTAAGAAGGATCTAAAGAAGGAAACTAAAAAAATAAAAAAGAATATACCAGATTTATCACCATTAGAAGATATAAATGATAATAATGCTATAAGAACCAAGGATGGTATTATAGACATTTATCAAATACCAAGTTTTGATATTTCATCAATGAATATATATGAGGCTAAAGGTGGAATATTAGCTTTTACAAAGCTATTAAAGATGTATAAAAGTAATTTAAAAATTATTGCTATGAATTTTCCTACTAATACACAAGTTCAAAAAGATTTTATAAGAAGAATGATTAATTCTTGTAATGATGAAGTAAGAGAAGAATGGTTGGAAAAAGAATATAGAAGGCTTGAAGCTATAGAAGTGTTAAGAAGTGATAGAGAATATTACTGTATGATATTTGCAAATGATGAAAAAGATTTTGAAAGTAAAAATGAAATGTTGTTAAGGTGCAGTAAGAACTTAGGACTTATGAGAATAGATAGGGAGAAGAAACTGAAGATTATATATAAATTAAACAATATGAACTCAAAAATAAATTGATACTATAAGGAGGAATATTTATGGCACAAGTAGAGCAGAAATATAATTACAATCCATACTTTTTGTCAAGAGTACAACCACAAGGTGGTATTAATTTTGAGGATAACATAATAAAAAAAGGTGATGGATATGAGGTTGTAATTCATCTTTATGATTATCCAAATGAAGTAGAAGAATTTTGGCTAAATGCTATTATGAATATAAGAAATACAATAAGTACAATTGATATTGGTCTTGAAGAAAAGGGAGAAGCATTAAAGAAACTTGGAAAATCAATTAAAGAGCAAGAATCAAGATATTATGACAGTATGGAATACCAAGATAAAGTAATAGCCAAAGAAGAATTTAATACTCTTATGACACTTCAAGAAGAAGTATTAAAATATGGAGAAGTTATAAAGTTAATTCATTTAAGAATATATGTAGCAGAAAGAACTAGAGAAGCGGTTGAAAAGAAGGTAGGTGAAATCTTAGATGAATTAGAACACTTAAATTATAGGGGGATTATTCTTCTTAATGAGCAAGAATATGAATGGCAATCATTATTTACGAATTTTGATAAACAAAAAAAGTTTGAAAATGCAAGAGAAGGAAAGGGGCTACCTTCACTAAGTTTAGGTGCAGGTTTTCCTTTTAACTATACCAATATAAGTGATCCTTTTGGACAGTTCCTAGGTACAACATTTACCGGAGGAAGTGTCCTTTTTGATTTGTTTCATAAAGATAAAAAGAGAAAATCGTATAATGCATTATTAACTGGTATGACTGGTGCTGGAAAATCAACAGCTTTAAAAAAGATAATATTAAACAATTATTTAATTGGAAATAAAATAAGAATCATAGATAAGTCGGGAGAGTTCAGAACACTCGTTAAAAGGTTTGGAGGTAAAGTAGTTTCGCTAGATGGTTCAAGTGGAATAATAAATCCACTACACATTTATCCTACTGTAATTGATGAAGAAACTAATGAGATTTTAGAGGAACAATGTTATACAGTTCATATGAGTAAATTATCAATGCTATATAAGTCACTATCAGGAAATGCAACTAGTGATATTGCAGAATTTGATAGAGTAGTGAGAAACTTTTATATTTCATATGGAATTGATATATCTAAATGTACTCAATATAAAAAAGAAGATTATCCTATCATGGAGGAACTATTAGAATTTACTAAAAAAGAATTGTATTCAGATGTTGAAAAGGAAATTGTAAGGGATAACTTAACCCCAAGTAGAGTAAATAGATTAGAA
>ENA-OWNX01000420-OWNX01000420.1-gut-metagenome-genome-assembly--contig:-NODE-420-length-17442-cov-4.649755_pt1 | contig 17442 bp, 7 predicted proteins | sample MGYA00248250_ERZ651778 | MGnify/ENA primary metagenome ERZ651778 (study PRJEB26908, sample SAMEA4031702) | gut metagenome | biome: gut; feature: normal infant; material: stool | place: China | collected 2015 ...
GACTTAACTCAAAATTATGAAGATTTAGTAGAAGCTCAAAGAAAAGTTGTTGATGATACTGCTGGTATCTTAGCAAATAATCGAGAAGGTTTCATGACTCAATATTCGGCAGATATTGAAGATAGTCAACTTGGTTTAATTGAGTTAAACAAACAGATGGTTGAAGCTCAAAAGAATCTTAAAGAAAGTCAAGCGAAAAATGATGAAAAGGGAATAACAAGCTCATTATCAGATATTACTGATTTAAATAATAAAATTTCTGAATATCAAAAAACTATTACTGATTCAAAAGAATTAATTAATACAAACATTATCCAACCATTTTATCAATCTAATACTCAGTTAAGAAAAATTAACGAAGAATTAGGGATTTCTACTGATAAAATCAAGGAGTTCAGTTCTAGTATCGTAGACTCAGATTCTTTAACTAAAATGATTTCTAATGGTGATAGTGGTTCTGCGGAAGCAGCTATGACTAACCTTGAAATGATTTATGATAAATATTATGAAATTGCTAAACTTCAAGGCGAAGAAAAAGCTGATAAATTCTTAGGTAAAATTGCAGATAGTTCTAGTTTCGCTAAATCAGCTATTTACGAATTACAAAATTCTATTGAAGACTTAGGTCGTTCAATGGATGAAAAAGGTGACGTAACTGGTTGGTTAGAAGGAATTACACTAAGCAATATTTCTTCATTCACACAAGTATCGAAAGATGTTCAAGAACAAATTAATGATACGACTGATAAAATTATAGAACTAGAAGCAGAAGGAACTAAGATTAAAAAACAAGGTGGAATCATTGGTTTTCTAAAAAATAACCTTCCTAGTGAAATGGGAATGCTAAATAGCGAAATCGAAGTATACAATAGAGAATTAGAAAAACTTCGTGGAAACCTTGACGAAGATTATTCTAATAACCTAGAAGAAGTTGCTAAAGATTTTGAAAAAGCTTCTCAAACTGCAGATGGTTATAAACAAGCCCTAGAAGAAATCGGTAAACAAGAACAATCTATTGACGCTATCAAAGACATTTTAAAAGATGGAGTATCTGACTCAGCTCTAAAACAATTATCTCAATTTGCACCTGAAATAGCTAAAGGAATTGAAAGTGGAACAGTTAGTGCGAAAGATTCGCTAAGAAGTCTACAAGATGTTCAAACATCAGCTATCACAGGTATGATGATGAATAATGAAGCCTACTACGAAGACTGGAAAGTTAGAAACGCAAGTCAAATTCAACTAGCAGAAGAATCTTTAGGTATTCAATTAGGTTCGGCTTCAACTCTTGCTGAAGCAAAAATTATGCTAGAACAAGCAACAACTTCACAGTTAAGAGTATTGGCAGCTCAAAGAGTTAGTGATAACCAAGTAGCAGACGAAGCAGTTGTACAGGGTGCTCAAAAGACTTATGCCAATTTAACTACATTAAATGGTATTTGGAGCGATGGCACATTAACTGTATGGCAAAAACTTAACGTAAGTATTCTTGAAATATTTGATGGTATTATGAATGCCTTTAAAGGATTAGTTGCAGAAGCACTTGATTATTTAAATGGTTTCTTGGATAAAATTCCAGGACCAGTAAAAGATGTATTAGCTTTTGTTTTCCCTGAGATTTCAACTAGTTTAAATGCAATCGATGCTGCTGGTGAGAAATTTACTGAGAACTCTAGCACATATGCCGATAAATATATCAAAAATATCCAAGAAGAACAACGTAAAGAACAAGAAGAGCGAGAAAGCCTAATTCAACAAATTCTCGAAGATAGAGGAACTGGGGATAATACAGATCTATTCAAAGATAACTTTAGTAAATATATTACTGCTGGACTAGGAGCAACAGGATTTACTAAAGATGAAGATGAAGGCGACGGTGGTGGAGACACTGGCGGTGATGGTGGAGATAAAAAAGATGAAGATGAAGTTGAGAATCTACGTCTTACTCTAAACCAATATTATAAATTAGAAAATGCTCTTAAAAAGATTCAAGACCAATACGACGCATTAGGCAAGAAAAAAGATGCAGCTTACGGCGAAGATAAGTTAAGACTTATGACCCAAGAGCAAGAGATGTTGGTAAAACAAACTAACCTTCTTAAACAGCATTCGGCGGCTCTTTCACAAGAACAAGCTGATATTAAAAAACACTTATCTGGTTATGGTTTCACCTTTGATAAACAGGGCGAAGTAAGAAACCTTAATGAAAGACTTACGGCTTTACAGAATGAAGCGAATAAGAAAACTGGTGTAGCGAAAGAAGCAGCTATTGCAGCAGTTCAATCTCTACAAGAAGAAGCTTCTCGTTATTCAGAAATTACATTCGACTTGATTCCAGATAAGAAAAAAGCTATCGAAGAAGCTAAACAAACTTTCTCTCAAATCGCTCGTGAGAAAGTAGAATATGCAGTCCAAATTAAAGTTGATCGCTATTCAATGCAACGTGAAGTCTTAGACGTTGTTAAAGAAATGCAAGATACATTTGGAACACTTGATGAAAAGATGGATTATACTGCTAGACAAGCAAGAACTTCATTAAATGAAGTTGCTCTATTACAAAAAGCTATGGACGAAGTTCGCAAGAATCCAGCCCTAACTGATTCTGATAGAGAAGAACTATTGCAACAATATCAAAAAGACTTGTTAGCAGCAGTAGGCGATGCCAGAAGTGCCTATAAAGAAATGGCAGAAATCCAACAAGACTTCATTTCACAAACGATTGATCAAATCGATGAAGTTACGGATGGTTATGATAGAATTATCGACAAGTCTCAAACTATGATTGATAAATTAAAAGATTTATATGGAAACAAAAACTTCGGTCAAATTGAAAAGCTTTACGATACACAAAATAAAGCTTTAGAAGCTCAATTAAACCATCTACAAAATAGTCAACGAGCACTTATTAAATATAGAGACACCCTTGAAAAAGGAACAGATGCTTGGAAAGACGCAAACGACCAAATTATTGAAATGGGAGAAGCAATCGATAACAACTTGATAGCTAAAATCGATTTATTAAAAGCTAAATTTGAAGATTTTTCTAACAGTGTATTCGATAAATTTAATAATTTATTTGGTGTCTGGGGACTAGATGGAGCCGTTGATGATTTCGATAAATTAATTGATAAATCAAATGAGTTCATGAGTACTTATGATAAGATTACTGTAATCGGAAATAAAATCAAATCTATTAATGAGGAGATAGCTAAGACTAATGATCCTACTAGGGCAGCAGAATTAGCGAAATATAGAGACGAAGAACTTGTTAGCCTATTGGAGCAAGATCAAGTTTCACAAAGCGAATATGAAAGAGCTTTAAAACTATACGAAATTAAGCAAAAAGAACTTGCGTTGCAAGATCGCCAAAATGCTTCTCGTATTGCTCAACTAGTTCGTGACGAGAATGGTAATATGTCATATGAGTATGTACGTCAGGAAACTGATGATACTCAAAAAGCATTAGATGAATTAAATGAAGCAAAAAATGATTTGTATGAGTTTGATTCTAAGAAAGTCCAAGAAGCTTCTAAAAAGATTTTTGAGATTATCCAAAACTACCAAGCTAAATTAAAAGAATTAGAAAGTAAAGGATTATCTCCAGAAGATTATAAAAAAGAATTGGACAAGCTATTAGCTGGTACACAAGCTGAAATTGATGCTCAACAAGCGATTGTTGACAAATGGATGCAAAATGTAGGCAAAGATGGGTTCAAAAATATCATGGATATGTTTGGACAAGGAAGCATTTCTGCCGACCAACTAGGGGTTAGTCAAAAACTTATGGAACAAGTATTCGGAGCGCTACAAGATGGCTCACTTACTTACCAAGATATCCTAAGCGGCAATTATGATAAATTCGCTGGCTCTATTGGGGCAAGTGCGGATGAAGTCAAGAAAGCTATGGATGGTATTATGGAAGTTGTTCTAGGAGATAATAAAACGATTACCGATTCTTTAACCGATGCTTCTAATAAATGGTCTTCAACAGCAAAAGAAAATGTTTCTCAACTAGGCGAAGCTTATAAAAAATACATGACAGAAGCTAACAAAGTTCTGAATCAGTATAATACAACGACTGGTACATTAAATAATTTGCTGAATCAAACAAATCAATCTTCTAAAAATGTAATACAATCAATTAAAAACCAAACTGATGCAATGGTTAAAACCAAAAAAGCATCAGATAACACTTCAACTTCTGTTAAGAATTTAGAAAAAATGTTGATTGGTAGCGGTAATGGTGGATTGTTCGGTTCATTTGTAAAAGTTAAAAACGAACAAAATAATAAACTACAACCTTCTATTAAAACAACAACTAAATTAACTAGCTCATTGAGTTCAACAGTAAACACTACTGCTGGTAAATACAAATATATGGGTGAAAGAGCAGAAGAAGCTCGCCAAAGAGTTATTGCTTACAGTGATAAAAAGACAAAACAAGGAGTTAAAGACGTTGAGTCAGCTGGTAATGTTGCTAAAAGCAATGCTACTAAATATGACGCTTGGAGAAAAAATATTGATAAGACTAAATCTTCTACGGAAGACTTAATTAAATCATTGTCTAAGCTCCCAGGAATGGAAAACTTCTTAGGTCAAGCAACAGGTGTAGCTGGAGCAACAGCCGGAAATAAAGTTGGGAAAGCTTCTAAGGGAGCATCTTTTGATACAGGTGGTTACACTGGTACATGGGATAACTCAACAAATAATTCGACTGGTAGAATGGCTATCTTACATGAAAAGGAACTAGTGTTAAATAAATACGATACTTCTAATTTATTGGAAGCTGTTAAATTACAACGTAACTTGACAGAAAAGCTTCAAAATGCTAAACTAAGTGCAGCGAGCACGATAAATAAAGTGAATGAAACAGTAAATAATAATCGTATTGATAATAGTAATATTACTCAACCGATTACTATCCATGCTGATTTCCCTAATGCGAATAGCTCTTCAGAAATTGAAGCTGCGTTCCAAGGATTATTTGGGAAAGCTTCCACTTTTATCGGCAAAAAATAGAATCAGAAAAGGGCGGAACGATAACTATTTGTTCTTGCCCTTTTTATTTTCTAAAGAGAAAAGACGAGAGAGTAAAAGGAGTGGAAATAAATGGATCAAGATAAAATTGTCCAAGACTTATTTAAATCTATGGAGTTAATCGCAGAAAAGAAAATTAGCGAACTAGACACTCCTGGGGTTATTGTAGGAAATATTATTGAACGCTTGAATAACAGTGATTCATATAGTATTTCTTATTTAAATACGGAGATAACAGCCTCAAGTCTAGGAGGCCTTTATAATAAAGGTGATGAAGTATTTATACTTCTTCCAAGTGGACTAAATAAAACTAAGTTTATCTTAGGTAAAACAAACAATAGAACACCAACATTTACCTTTAACGGAGAAGGTTTATCTGAGCAAGACCTAGCATTATTACAAGACATCATTAACGAGATACAAAATTTGACGTCCGATAATGTAATTAGTCCAGTAGAAAAACAAACTTTACAAATGCAATGGGAAAACATTGTAAAATCCTACAATGAGGTTATGCAATTAGTTAGTCCTTATGCAGAAGAAATAGACACAAGTGAACTAGAACAGTCTTTTAACGCATTGAGCATTCTTTTCACAACGATTTTAGCCAACATGGAGGAATCAACCCCTATTGATGGAGAAGCCTTTAGAAACGCTGTTACGGGCTATTTAAATCTTGATAAAGATATTCGATTAGCAATTCAAGCAGCATTACGAGAAGAACTTACCTATAAAGTAGATATTTTTTCTTCTAATGGAGAGTCTTTTAAGAACGGAGTTATTGAGACAACTCTTACAGCTGTCATTATGAGAGGTAAGAATATTGTAACTGATATTATAGGTGACACTAATATTATATGGAAAAAATTGAATGGAATGGGAGAAGAAATTGCTGGTTGGAGTAGAACTGGTAAAAGTATTGCTATCAATCAAGATGATGTTGATGGAAAACAAATCTTTCAAGTTTCTATTCAAATAGACCAAGCTATTGTAGCTAGAGATATTGTTACTATTATAGACTTAAATGATATAGGAAATGTTTCTTTAAGTGCTACTACAACAAGAAATAAAGTTCAGGTATATAATCCAGAGACTGGAACTTTCAAACCTGATTATACAGTAACTAATCAACAAATTGCTATCACAGCAATTTATAATGGAGAAGATGTTACACTAGATTCTGTATTTACATGGTATTATAACAACGAAGAGTTAACTGCTTCAGATAGTCGTTTTGTAATTGGCAATGATAAATTAACCATTAAAAAGAATTTAATGAATACAACTACTATTCCATCAATGAAAATGAAAGCAGTTGTGAGATATTATAATCCCGATTATCAAGTAGATGTTGATAATATTATTGAAATTGATTTTTCTTGTGTTCAAGATGGAGAAACTCCTATTCTAGCACAAATCTTAGCCCCAAAAGGAACGGTAATTAAGAATGAGGGAACTGATTTATCGGCGACAGCTGTTTTACGACAAGGAAATATTTTATTAACACCAGATACTATTACTTGGTATTCTTCTAGTAATACAACATCATGGACAGAAATTCCTTTGTCGGCTAATCTAAATACAATCGCTATTCTTAGAGAAACAATAGATGGCACACTTCATGTAAAGGCAACAGTTACTTATAAAGCAAAAACTTATGAAACAGCCGTAATTAGTTTTGCTGACCTCTTGGATGCAATCAATCCTGTTATCATTGGTTCGGGATTGTTTAGGGACGGGTCAACGAATACTTACACAGCTGATATTTATTTAGGACAGGAGTTAGTTGAAGACCCAGAATTATATTACGATATAGTTTGGTCTATAACTAATCAACAAATGAGAGCTAGTTTATTTAATGGAGACTGGCCTAAACGAGGAAAAACTATTACAGTAAGTGCAAGCGAAGTTCCAGATAATGCTGGTGTTGCATTAGTTGTAAATGTTTTCAAAAAAGACGAGTAAAAGGAGAGAATCTTATGGCACAACTAGTAGGTTCAAATTCCCTTGGTTTAGGGAAATTAATTGATGGTAAAAATCAGTTTGTTCATATTATGTACTCTGCTAATGTAGATGGTTCTAATATGACGGCTGATATACAAGCCGATACAAAATATATTGGTATTGTAACAAGCAACAGTGAAACTGCCCCAACAAATCCATCAGACTATTCATGGGGACGTTTTGTAGGTACGTCGGGTACTTCAAGTTATACTTGGCTTAGATATTCTCCGAATGAAGATGGATCGAATATGACAGCCAACCCTACTCCTGAAACAAAATATATTGGGGTAGCAATTACAGCTGATAATAATGCGCCAACAGACTATACAAAATATTCTTGGGCATTGATTAAGGGTGATGATGGTAGGGGTATTTCTAAAACAGAAGTAACTTATCAAAAATCTACTAGTGGAACAGTAATTCCAACAGGAACTTGGGTTACTACTATTCCAACAGTAAATGCAGGGGAATATTTATGGACAAGAACTTTGTTTACCTATACAGACAATACAACAAGTAGCACATATAGTGTTGCCCGTAGTGGTGTTACTGGACTAGGTATTTCAAGATCTGATGTTGACTACCAAAAATCAACAAGTGGTACGGTAGCTCCAACTGGAGCATGGACAGCAACTATTCCGACTGTTGCAGCAAATGAATATTTGTGGACTCGTACTACACTTACTTATACAAATGCAACAACTAGCGTAAGTTATTCAGTAGGTAAGATGGGAGCCGATGGTAGGGATGCACAGTTGCTTTACTTAACAGCTTCTTCACAAATTCAAGCTTTTGATAAAGACGATAAACCAAAAACAACTCAAGCTATTACAATTAGCGCTAAATTACAAAATGCTTCTGGAACAGCTACTTTTGTGGCAATTCCATACATTGGTAACGTAGCACAAACAGCTATTACATTAGGCGGCACGGGAAATGATAGAACATTGCTGCCGAGCCAATGGACCAACACACAATGGACGACTATTGCCATCACTGCCACTCTTGGGTCTTTAACTGATACAATTAGTGTTATTAAAGTAAAAGATGGAGATACTGGTGCTAAAGGTTCCGATGGTATCGCTGGTAAAGATGGTGTTGGTGTTTCAAACACTAATATTACTTACGCCCAATCAACTAGCGGCACTACACCACCTACAACTGGTTGGTCAGCTCAAGTTCCAACACTTATAAAAGGTCAGTACCTATGGACTAGAACAATTTGGTCATACACTGATAACTCTACTGAAACTGGTTATACAGTATCGTATAACGCCAAAGATGGTAATGATGGAGAGGACGGTATTGCTGGTAAAGACGGTGTAGGAATTGCAAGTACGAAAGTTGAATACGTTGGATCATCATCTGGAACAGTTAAACCTACAACTGGTTGGAGTACAACTATACCTACTGTAGCTGAAGGCAACTACTTATGGACTAAGACTACTTGGACATATACAGACGGCACGTCAGAAATGGGTTACTCAGTAGCTAAAATGGGCGCCAAAGGCGATAAAGGTGATACTGGTCCTAAAGGAGACGATGGTATCGCTGGTAAGGACGGCGTAGGGCTAAAAGAAACAGTTATTCGTTACGCTGGTTCTTCAAGTGGTACTACAGCGCCTGCCAGTGGTTGGCAGAGTACAGTACCATTTGTTCCAGGAGGCGATTTCTTATGGACAAGAACCATTTGGACTTATACAGATAACTCAAGTGAGACTGGTTATAGTGTCTCAAGAATTGGTGCCGATGGTAATACAGGTAAAGACGGTATTGCTGGTAAGGACGGCGTAGGAATTAAGGCAACGTCGATTCAATACGCTGGATCAACGAGCGGCACTACACCACCAACAACAGGGTGGACGGCTTCAGTCCCAACAGTAGCTAGTGGCTCATATTTATGGACTAAGACAACATGGAGCTACACAGACGATACTAACGAGACAGGTTATAGCGTTTCAAGAATGGGCGAAACAGGCGCTAAGGGGGACAAAGGAGACTCAGCTACTTCCTATTGGATAACACCTAGTGTAAACACTATTCAAATTTCAACTACAAAAGTCTTAAACCCTACTACAGTAACGTTCACAGGTTACTCAAAAACAGGTACGGCTAACGCTGGTTTATATGCTGGTCGATTTAATATTTTAACTTCAGTAGACGGTATTATTTACTCAAGTAAATATAGCTCTTCAGCTAACCAGTCAGCATATACTTATACAGTGCCAGCAGACGTTAAATTTATCAAAGCTAAAATGTATCAAGCTGGTGGGTTTACGGCATTAGTAGACGAAGTAACGATCCCTATTATTGAAAGTGCTGAAGGTTTAGAAATTGGTGGGCGAAATTTACTTATAAACACAGAGAATCCTACAGTAGATAAACTACCAAGTGTTTTAGGAATTACAGCTTCATATAGACAATCGCCAACCATACTCAATGGTGCTACAAGAATCTCTAAAGTAGATAATAGTACAGAAGAAGTTTATTACAGATTTATGAATACAGCAGAATCTAATTTAGCTAAAACGCCTTTAGTAGCTGGTAATTCTTATGTACTTAGTTTAGATGTTCGAGCGAAACTTACAGGCTCTGACAAGCTTAAATTTAGAGCGCAGTATAAATTAGCTACAGGAAATTGGATCAGTATTCCAGATTGGGACGGAACTACTTCTATAAGTGGTATCAACGAAACAACTTTTACCAGAATTAGTAGCGTTTTTACTATTCCTATAAATGCAACTTCGTTTTATTTCTCTCTACAAATGTACAATAGCTCAGACGGTTCTTATCCAACTAATGGAAATTGGTTCGAGTTTAAAAACGCACAATTAGAGAGTGGTAATAAGCCCACAGCTTGGAAGCCAGCATTAGAAGATGCACAGCTATATACTGCTTGGTCTAAGGACCCTAATGGGGCTGATATGGTTAGGACATATCCTAATGAAAATCTAGCTCTAGGAACACAATTTAAAACCGTAGATGACTGGGCTATGACATGGGCAACAACAAACGGTACCAAAACACTTACTGATGATGGACTAAAACTAACTGCAACAAGTACTGGTCAAACAGGTATGGGCGGCGGACTTTCCAGACAATTAGTTTATGGAGAGGTTGTTACTGTAACATTTAAATTTAGAGGTTTAGGTGCGGTGGAGCCTTACTTCCTTATGAAATCGGGAGCTAACTTGCCTATTACAAATGTTACCTCTACTAGTACAACTACATGGCAAGAATATAGTCGAGGTTACGCTTTTCCTAATAGAACTGAAGGAATTTTGAATTTTTCTATTATGGTTCGAGGAGCGGGCAATTGGATAGAGATAAAAAAAGATAGTGTAAAAATTGAAGTTGGCAACAAAACTATCTATACAACACCACCTAGCGAAGACCCAGTAAAAGCTGAAATGGCTTATATAGGATACTCACCCAAAGATTCAAATGAACCAAGTGATTATGTCTGGATAGAAAATCCAAAAGCAGTTAGCTTATATACCGCTTGGTCTAATGACCCTAATGGAAAAGACATGGTTCGGGTTTATCCTAATGAGAACATTATTTTAAACTCACAATTTAAAACAGACACGACAGGGTGGACAGCAAACAATGCAAGCGCGGAAGTTGACACCACAAACAAATTAGACGATTTAAACTCTATGAAGGTAGGGCTTAACGCAGATAGCACCGCAGGTACGGCTTCACGTGTTTTCTACAGATATAATGGTCAAACACCTATAGACGTTAGCGGGTCAATATGGTTAAAGGCTGACAAAGCAGTACAAGTAGGTGTTCGTACAGACGATGGCACTACAACCGCCAAATACAGCGTAACAACTGAATGGCAACGTTTTGAACTACCTAAAAAAGGGTACATGATTCTAATATGGGCATTTAGCTCCTGTGTGCTATGGGTAGCGAAACCGAAAGTTGAACTAAGTAGTATATCAACTATATACACACCTGCAACTAGTGACGACCCTGTTAACGCAGAGATGAAATATATTGGTTATTCACCTAAAGATTCAAATGAACCCGCAAACTATGTTTGGTCAGAGAATCCTAAAGCAAAAGGTACGTTTAAACGTTGGGCAAACAGTCCTGATGGTACGGTTGATTTTACAGCAGTTTATCCTAATGAAAATTTACTACGAACTACAACAAGTGAGTCAACGATTGTGGGGGTGGGTCAGTCAAACCAAACAGATGCAAGAACGAATTATACTCTCCTTACTACCCCCTTCAACACCTTATGGGCAGATATGAAAGTAGGAGATACCTTTACTTTTTCTTGTGATGTAACTATCGCAGGAAGTGGGTTTGCAGGGCAATTCAGACCGCAAACAGCCTCAACCATATGGTTAGCTATTGGTTCATACTATAATGTCACTAAAGCTGAAACAACGAGAGTTAGCTTTACAGGAACCGTAACGCAATCAGTTATTGATACTGCTGCGGTAACCATGATACAAATTAGGTATGATAATATTCCTACAACAGTATCTATCAAAGTAAGCAAACCTAAACTTGAACGTGGTAGTGTAGCGACACCATATACAACAAGTAAAGAAGAAGATTTATTATTACAGATGCCACAATATGTTGGTATTGGCTCAAAAGACACAATGAACCCCGCTGATTTTGTGTGGAATATCAATCCAGAATACAATCAAGCACGAACTGACTTAGGATTAGATTCTAAAGTTGATGATGAAACATTTAACGACGCACAAGACCATATGAATGAAGTTGTAGATGGTAAAGCTGATGCTCAAGAGTTACAAGACTTAAAAGATATGGCAGATAATCTACAACAAAGTTACGAAGGATTTGTCGGTGAAGGTGGACAACACGAAGCTGATTTACAAGCATTAGAAGCTAGGGTCGAAGGTTTAATCTTTGAACTAGATGAACAAGTTGCAGCTTTTGATTTCGTCAAAACTCATATGCGTTTAGGTGAAGAAGGATTTGAAATTGCTGAAGAAGGAAGTACAATGAAAATGCTACTAACCAATAATGCGTTAAGCTTTATTGATGGTGGTAAAGAAGTTGCTTCATTCTCAAACCAAAAATTTATTATTAATCAAGGGGCAATCGTAGAAAGTTTACAAGTTGGCTCACATAAAATGTCACGATTAAGTGATAAAGTTACTGTGTTCCAATATGCACCGAAAACTGCGGTTATAAAATAGAATCTTTTAGCCACACTCGTTTAAATACAGTGTGGCTAAAATTATATAAATAGACAGTGAGAAAAAGGAGAGGATAAATATGGCATTAAGCGGTTCAGCTTATACTTCCTTCCATCGACATAGACTTATAATTGAGTGGTCTGCTACACAAAATATTGGATCAAATACATCTAATGTCACAGCGAAGGTTTATTTACAAGGTATGGATGCGTATTCTGCAATTAATGCACCTGCCCAAAACAATGGTTCTGTTACAGTTAATGGAACAACAAAAAGTTTTACGGCAAGCTCAAACTTGAGCGCCTATCAAAAAAAATTATTAACAACACAAAGCTTTTCTGTAGGGCATAACTCAGATGGTACAAAAAGCTTTAGCTTTAGTACAACATTTAACATAAATGCTACACTAACTGGAGTATTTCATGGAAATAAAACAGCTAGTGGTAGCGCAACATTAAATACTATCCCAAGAGCAGCAGGGGTAAGTGTAACAAATAGCGTTTTTAACTATGGTAGTAACTTGAATTTTACTTTATCAGGCACAGTTTCTAGCTTTAACTATGATTGTAAGGTTACCATTGCTGGTAATACCACAACTACAAATATTTCAGGTGGATCAGCCGGAGGAACCAAATCAATTAATATTCCGCTCTCTTGGGCTAGTAAAATACCGAATGCTTCATCTACAAGTGGTACATTAACGGTAACTACAAAAAATGGTAGTTCTTCAATAGGATCTAAGAATGCTAGTTTCACAATTAGAGTTCCATCTTCTGTAACGCCAAGCGTATCATCTGTTGCATGTGTCGAAACTAATACCACAGTAAGTAATGCTTTAGGAGTAACCACTACTTATATCCAAGGAATGAGTAAAGTAAGGATAACAGCTAGTGCAGCGGGAAATCAAGGTTCTACAATAAATAGTTATCAATACACAGTTGATGGGAAGAGTTATTCAAGCAGTTCTAATAGCTATATCTTTGATTTTGGTAGAACATCTATTTCATCTGGCACTAAAACAGTAACGGTCAGGGTTACAGATTCCCGTGGTAGAACGGCTTCAAGAGACACTACAATCTCAGTATTGGCATATGATTCACCTAAAATTACGCTTTTTGATGGTTATCGTGCGACTAATACTGGAGTTGAAAGTCAAAGAGGAGCTAATGTAATGGTTGTTCGTGCGGGTAGTGTAAGTTCTTTAGTTGTTGGTGGCTCAGATAAAAACACAATGACTACAACTGTTTCTTACAAAAAATCAGCAGATACCGTATATACTGTAGCACAAACAGGTACATCATTTGCTAATCTCCTTATACCTAATATTGCAGTTGACAGTTCTTATGATTTTGTGTATACTATAAGTGATAAGTTTAATACAGTTACAGCAACAGTAACTATTCCTACTGCTTTTACTATGTTTTCAATGGTAGAAGATCTTGGAGTTGGTATTGGTAAAATCCGTGAGCAAGGCGTACTTGATGTTGAAGGCGATAGTTATTTTAATGGAGATATTTTCTTAGGAGATGCTGGACGTCTTAAATTATCGCCAGACCTATATGCTTCACAGGGTGGAGGAATGGATTTCAATAACTCTGATTTAGTTGGTATTAATGGTATTTATATTGGCGCAACTCGTGGAGGTCAAGACCCAGCTAATAATGATGGCGAAGGTTTATTATTCCCTAAAAGCGGAACTATTATCCCAGAGGACGGGAAAATAGACCGTACTGGCACGTGGGACACATTCAGGGTCTTGGACGGTGTTGGTTATCTAAATAGTAAACCAGTTTTCTTTGAAAACGCAGATATTCTTTGGAGTGGACAAAGTTATCCAGTTGCAAATGCTGGTATAACACCAAGGATAAAATTAAATGACTGTCCTAATGGTTGGATATTAGTTTGGTCTGATTACGATTCTGATACAGGAAAAGCTAATGACGCAGATTGGCACTTTACATTTATTCCTAAGTCCCATCGTTCTGGTGCAGGGATTCGTTTAATGATACCAAATACGAATGGAGACTATGCAGACAAATACATTTACTGTAATGGAACGCAAATAAATGGTCATGCAGATAACAGCCTTAGTGGGGCTTCTAAAGACGTTGTATTAAGACAAGTTGTAGCATTTTAAGGAGTTGATTATATGAAAGTATATTTATTTTTAGACGAAGACGGTTTTTGTGAAGGTTGGGGATCAAACGAAGAAGAAAATTCTATTCCGATTGAAGCAGAAGAAGAAGTTTTAAATGGAATTAGAAAATATCGCTACGAAAATGGAGAATTAATTTATGATGAAACCAAAGCATTAATTGATGCAAAAGAATCTCGTAAATATAAATTAAAAAAATCAATGTCAGAGAAGCTATCTGAAGGCTTTATAATTGACCTTGAAGATGATAAATTTATATATCCTTATAATAACGACAACAAGGCTTACTTAAATAAAGTCTATGAATTATCAACAAGTGGACTAATCGATTCCGCAACTTTTGATTTTTTAGATAAAGATGGTAATGAAGTCACTATGGAAGTGTCTAAGATTAATATTACCGAATTGTGGTTATTAAGTTTTTTGTATGAAGAAAATATTAAAAAACTACAAGCTAAAGAATTAGAAAAAATAGAGAAAGCTAAAAGTCTAAAAGAAATTCAAGAAATTAGTCTTGACAAAAACGAATAAATAGTATATAATGGTATTATACCGAAAAGAGAAAAGGAGAGCATTATATGATTACTTTTAAAAAACATGAATTACCTCTATTAGAAGAGTTCCTTGGAGGAGTAGAGCTATATAGAGCAGCATCGAGAGGCCGCAACAGATTACTCACTCTATTGGAGCAAAAGAGAGAAGAAGTTATGGAAGAAGAACAAGATATTATGAAGCAATATGCAGAATATGATGAAGATGGAAATGTTAAAACTAAAAGAGTTGAACGAGAAGATGGTCAACCTGGGATTTACGTTGTGTTTAAATCTGATGAAGCAAATGTTTCTTTCATGCAAGAGATGCAAGAGTTATCTTTAGAAGATTGTTCTATCTCTATTGAAGAATATCTTCCATTAATGGAAGCTCTTTTAACAGGTTTAGATGAATATGATAAACCTTTATCTGGTAATCAAGCTTATTTATATGATTTACTTTGTACTCAATTAGAAGAAAACTTGGGTTAATTACCTTAACCCAAGTTCACCCTTATTTAATTAATTAAGAGAAGGAGGATGATAATATGAATCCAGAAGATATCGCACAATTAGTAACAGTTTTATTAGCTACAGGTACTGCTTTATCACCAGTAGTGTTTTGGCTATTGCAAAAAGTAGTTAAACCCTTCGTAGCAGATGGACGTTTTATGCCACTTATCGCTATTGCCGTAGGTGGACTACTAGGATTAGCAATTCCTTTCATTCTACCAGCATTTGGAATGTCAACAATCCCTTGGATTGGTTCTATGGTAGCTGGTATGGTCGGTGGAGCTATTGCTATGAAGACATATGATGAAGGTGTAAACGAAGGTATTAAAAAAGTGGAAGGTGAAGAATAATGGCTAAACATTTAATCGTTTATGGACATGGCCAGCAAGACCCAGGTGCCGGAGGTAATGGCTACGAGGAAAGAAATTTCACTCGCTATACTTTAGGGCCTCACTTAGAAAAATACGCTAAACAACTTAAAAAGAATAGTATCGATTTTTATGATAAATCTTTAAACATGTACTACCAAACACAAGCTGGTAGAGGTGCCTATACAACTTCTACAAGCTATGCTTCTGTATCAGAATTTCATTTAGATGCAGCAGGCTCATCAGCGACAGGTGGACATGTTATCGTAAGTAAAAGTTTCTCAGCTGATAAATATGACTTAGCGATTGCGCAAGTAGTTAATAAGTATGTTGGTTGGTGGGGATCTGTTAAAGGTTCTAAAGGAATTAGCTATCGTAGCGACCTATTAAACTTAAATGTTTATGCACGTCGTGGAATTAGCTATCGTTTAGTTGAATTAGCATTTATCACAAACAAAACTGATATGCAAAAATTAGTTAAAAATATTGATGCTGTTGCTAAAGAAATGGTTGAAGCTATTACAGGTGAAAAATTATCTGGTTCTACTGGCGGAAACACAAATACTAGCAAGCCTAGCAAGCCTAGTACAACAGTTAAAAACACAACTAAATATAACAAAGGCGACAAAGTTAAAGTATTAAGTAAAGCAACTCACTATCAAACAGGGCAATCTATTGCTTCGTTTGTTAAAGGTTCAACTTATACAGTTAAAGATGTTAAAGAAGTTAATCAATCTAACTCTAAATACGCCTTCTTGTTATCAGGAATTAATTCTTGGGTACTAGCTCAAGACTTACAAAAAGTTTCTGGCGGAAGCTCAACAACAAACACTAATTCTGGTAAGAAAGATTATAGCAAAGACTATTACACCACTAACCCAGGAAAAGTTAAATTGTTAAAAGCTGACGGTTTACGTGCTCCTAATGATGTAAACTGGACAGGTAACTCTAAATATGGTGGTTACTATCCAGCAGGAACAGTATTTAAGATTAAAGGTATCAAAACTACTTCAAGCGGTCTACCAAGACTTGTTACTGAATCTGGCTTCTTGTTAACTGCTAATCGTAAATACGTTCAAAAAATCTGACGTTAAATCAAGGCACTGTCATTAGGCAGTGCTTTTTTTTATCTTAAAGAGAATTGAGGAATGGAGGCAAAATAATGACACCAGCTAATTTTTTCGGTAAATTAAAAGCAGGAGCATATTATAACTGGCGTACATATAGAGTTCTTCCTTCGGTCTGTGCAGCTCAAGCTGCAATAGAATCTGGTTGGGGAGAATCTGGCTTAACGAAATCAGCAAATAACCTTTTTGGTATGAAGGGTTCCTATAATGGAGCTTCAGTAACAATGAGAACTGCTGAATATACGGCCGGAGGTTCGCTGTATTATATTAATGCTGCTTTCAGAAAATATCCAAACTGGAATGCAAGTGTAGTTGACTATGCTAATAACTTACGCAAAAGTGGTTATTATCCAGCATCAGCATTTGCAACGCAAAGTTATAGAACACAAATTACGCTAATCGGTAGAGTATATGCAACAAGTCCATCATATGCTGCTGATGTAATTAAAATGATTGAAACATATGGACTGGATAAATGGGATAAAGATGCTATCGCAGGAGGTACAGGTGGTACTT
>ENA-OWNX01000422-OWNX01000422.1-gut-metagenome-genome-assembly--contig:-NODE-422-length-17343-cov-4.369281_pt1 | contig 17343 bp, 12 predicted proteins | sample MGYA00248250_ERZ651778 | MGnify/ENA primary metagenome ERZ651778 (study PRJEB26908, sample SAMEA4031702) | gut metagenome | biome: gut; feature: normal infant; material: stool | place: China | collected 2015...
GTATAAATAATATTAGGAGTTGATAAATTGGCGTATTTCAGTATTCATAATCATTCAAGTTTTAGTAATGCGTTACTAGGATTTGCTGATTCAATCAACGACATTAAAAAATCAGTAGACTACGCAAGAGATTTAGGTTTGTCAGGTTATGTTTTAACAGATCATGAAGGACTGTCAGGACATGCACAACTGATGCACTATCGAGATAAATTAGAGAAAGATGGTGAAATTGATCACGAATTATTCACTGTCGGTTTTGGTGATGAAATTTATTTAGTCGAGAATTTAGAAATGGGACAAAAATATTATCATCATTTGTTAATTGCAAAAGATGAAATTGGTCACAAACTATTGAGAATCTTATCTTCTCAAGCTTGGGAAAATTCTTATTGGGATAGAGGTTTACAAAGAACTCCTATTACAAGAGATCAAGTTAAAGAAATTATGGAAAGAGAAAATGGCAAAGGTCATTTAATTTCTTCGACAGCTTGTTTAGGTAGTGTCGAAGCTCAAGCATTTTTAAATATTAAAGCTTCAGAAGATGTACCTTTTGGAGAAGAATTGGCTAGAGCAGAAATTGATGCAGAAAAACAACGTATTGTAGACTTTGTGCAATGGAATCAAGAAGTGTTTGGTGAAGACGATTTTTATTTAGAAATTGCACCTAATACTTCAGAAGAACAAAGATATGTAAATAGAAGAGTTTGGACACTTGGTAAGGCGATGAATGTACCGGTTGTATTCAGTACAGATAGTCATTATCTTACAGAAGATGATAGAGAGATTCATAAAGCTTATTTGAATAGTAAACAAGCTGAACGTGAAGTAGATGATTTTTATTATACAGCTTATATGATGTCTCCTCAACAAGTTAAAGAATATTTTATGTTAGATTTTTCAGAAGAAGAATATAACGAAATGTTGGATAACTTAGAAAAAATGAGAAAAAGTCTTTCTCATTATACTTTGTTTAGGGAACAAGAGATTCCATTTGTAGCAGTAAAGGTCCCAGATTTAAAGCCAGAGTATTCTAACTTTGACTGGGAAAAATATGAAAACTTATCGTTACTTGAAAATTCAGATGAAGATCAAGATAGATATTGGGTTCGTTCTTGTTTGAATGAATTAGTTAATCGTGAGAAAAATAATGATGAATATTTCAATCAATTAAATATTGAAGCAGGAACTTTAATTAAAATCTCAGAACGTTTGAAACAACCAATGACATCTTATTATAATTCAGCTCAAAAGATTGTAGAATTGATTTGGGATGAAGGAGATTCATTAGTTGGAGTATCTCGTGGTTCAGCAATGGGGTTTGTTTCAAACTGGTTATTAGATATTACACAAGTTGATCCAATACCTTATGTTGGAGATATGAGTTGGCGACATTTAGCCGAAAGTAGACCTGAGTTACCTGACTGCGATATTGATTCTCAAGGCTCCAAGAGAGAACAGATATTGGCGGCTTTGAAAAACTTTTTCGGTCATGATAGAGTTTTAAATATTGCAACTTTTGGAACAGAGGGAGCGAAATCAGCTTTAGCAACTGCAGCTCGTGGTTTAGAGATTTCAGATGATATTTCAAACTATTTAAGTGGTTTGATTCCAAATGAACGTGGTTTTGACTGGGGACTTCATGATGTTGTTTATGGTAATCCAGAAAAAGGACGTAGACCTGTTAGAGAGTTTGTTGCAGAAATAACTCAGTATGAAAACTATTTAGAAACAGCTTTGGCGATTGAGGGTATTGTAAAAAGTCGTGGTTCTCACGCAAGTGGAGTTTATATTTTCAATCATCCTTATACAGATATTAATGCAATGATGAAAACAGCAAAAGATTTAGAAGTTACTCAATGGGATTATCATGATAGCGATGATATGGGTGCTTTAAAAATGGATATGTTGTCAATCGAGGCATTAGATAAAATTCGTAAAACAATGGACTTATTAATCAAAGATGGTCGGATGGAATGGAAAGGTAGTTTGAAACAGACTTATTTCGATAACATTCACCCAGACGTACTTGATTATGACAGAAAATTGTGGGAACCTACCTGGGATAATAAAGTTTTAGATGTATTCCAGTTAGATACACCAGTTGGTAAACAAGCTATGAGAAATGCGAAACCAGAGGAAGTTCGTGAAGCAGCAGCTCTGAACTCATTAATGCGTCTTATGGCAACAGAGAGTGGAGAAATGCCACTTGATAAATATACAAGATTTAAAAAGAATATCCAACTATGGTATGAAGAGTTAGCTAAATATAACATTCCACAAGAAGAAATTCCATTATTAGAAAAACATTATCTTCCTTCATCAGGAGTTCCAAACACCCAAGAGGAACTGATGATATTATTGATGGACCCAGAGATTTGTGGGTTTACAGAAACAGAAGCAAATGGCGCTCGTAAAATCATTGGTAAGAAATTAATGGATAAGATTCCAGAATTAAGACAGAAAGTATTTGATCAAGCTGTATGTTCTCATAATACGATTCAATATATTTGGGACACAGCAGTAAGTGTGCAAATGGGTTATTCATTCAGTATCTTACACACGATTGGTTATACTTTGATAGCTCTTCAAGAGTTGAACTTATTTAATCATTATCCATCTATTTATTGGAATTGTGGTTGTTTAATTGTCAACTCAGGTGATGAAGAGGGGTCCAATACAGATTATTCTAAAATTGCTGTCGCTCTTGGGAATACAATCAAACATGGAATTAAGGTTGAGCTTATTGATATCAATGAATCAGAAGCGAGTTTTACACCAAACGTTGATGGTAACTTTATTTCTTATGGTTTCCGTTCATTAACTGGTATTGGTTATGATTTTATTCAGAAGATAATTGAAAATCGTCCATTCACTTCATTAGAAGATTTTATTAAGAGAGCTGAACCTAATAAGGTTCAAGCAGTAAACTTAATTAAAGCAGGAGCTTTTAGAAAAATTGATAATGAAGATAGAAGAATAACTTTGTTGAAATATGCAAAACTTATTACACCAAAACGAAAAAACTTGACTGTTACACAAATTCCATTATTAGTTGAAGCTGGTTTAATGGATCCAACTGAGTTTGGTGATTCTTATAGAATTTATGAATTTAATCGTTATGTAAAAGCTGAACTTCGTAAAACTGAAACTAAAGATATTCTTCTTGATCAACGAGGAATTGCATTCTTAGATTCGATTGGAAAAGAGAATCTTTATGAATATAAAGACTTTAGTCGTGGTGCAGATTATATCATGGATGCGAAGTTGTGGGCTAAAACATATGAAAAAGCTTTAGATCCAATTAGAGAATGGCTGAAACAAAACAAAAAAGATTTATTTGAATCATTAAGAGTTTATGAAATGGTTCAGAAATTCTTTGAGTTTGGAAAAGGTTCTATTCCAACTTGGGAAATGGAAGCAATGAGTTTCTATTATACAGAACATGAATTGGCTCACATTGACTACGAAAAATATAATATTTCTAGCTTTAGAGAATTAAGTCCAAGTCCAATTAAAGAAGCATCTGGACGTTGGTTCAGAAATAAAACTTTCTCAATTATTGGGACAGTTATTGGGAAAAATAAAGTTAAAGGAAGTATTGATTTATTAACTCCAGAAGGAGACGTAGTATTAGTGAAAATGTATAAAGGTGAGTTTTCTCATTGGGATAGACAAATTTCAGAACGTCAAGCAGATGGAAGTAAGAAAGTAACAGAAAAATCTTGGTTCCAACGAGGGAATAAATTATTCTTACATGGGTATCGTAGGGATGATCAATTTATTCCAAAAGCTTATTCTAATTCTTTATATCCAAATATTGCATTGATAGTTGAGGATTCAGAAGGAGAATTTAAGCTTCAATCAGAACGAGCATAAAAAGAGAAGATTTATTTCTTCTCTTGATTTTTCTCGTTTAAAATGTTATAATTAATTATAAAGTTAAGGAAGGATGTTTAAAAACATGGCAGATGATAGAAATAGTATTATAGGTGACGATATGCATGGATGGGGCTTACCTAATAAAAAAGATAAGTTTGAAGTAGATAAAGTTGACGTTGAAAAAACAGGAATATTTAGAATAGATGCAACTAGTCTTATGATAGGCGATGGTAAAAAAATGACAGAAGATGAATATCGCCATAAGAAAATCTTAGATGAAATGGCAGATACTTTCTCTAAGAAAAATTCAGATTATGGCAATGCTTTTGAAGAAGTGCTAGATGATCTTGGCGCATCTTATGCAGTAGGGCGTCTTAAAGAAAAACATAAACGTTTAACTAAGTTAGTTACTTCTAATAAACAAGAAGTAGATGATGAATCTATTGAAGATACATTGCTTGATATGGCTAACTATGCAGTATTAACAATTATGTGGTTGCAGAAACAAAAGGAGAATAAGTAATGGAAAATATTATCGATGAATCAGGGAAAATTAAAAAAGGTGAAATTATCGAGCGAGCATTGGCTTCCGCTCCTGTATTAGATAAAGAAGTTATTGCTGAAAAGATCTTAGACTATGTTAAGAATGCTAAAAACTCTAAGTATTTTATTCTTAATTCACGTAAAATTAATTACACCCAGGTATTTGTAAAAACTGAAACAGCTGATGCTAAAAAAGTTACTGACCATATATTAGATTTCTTAGAAGAAAGTACATTTGTTACTTGTTCTGAAGATTCAGTATTGGTCGCTACTAATGAACTAGTAGAACATAAGATGATTGATATTAAAGATATCGATGAAGAAAAAGATGGCTTAGGCCTTTATATCGATGGAATCTACTTCAAGTTTTATAGCGCAGGCTGGCAAGTAGAAGAAATTTAATTTTAAAAATAAATGAGAAGAGATAAAGGAGAGAAATATTAATATGGCAAAACGAGGATTTGAAGTAGCTAAAGGATTTGAAGATAAAGGAATTAACTTACCAAAGCGTGGCACTGCTAATGCAGCAGGCTACGACTTTGAAGCAGCAGAAGATGTTGTAATTCCTTCTCTTGCAGATTTACACAAAATGTACAGAGATGGAGTCTTTAGAATCATGACAGGAGAATTATTTGGAATTGAATTAACAGAAGACCAAGTAAAAAATGGAGATATCGATTTGGATGCTATTGATCCAATCACAATTTTATCATTACAATCTAAACTCTTTGATTTATTTAAAGCATTAGATGTTGATCCTGTTAAAGCTTTAGAGGATCCAAATTTTCTTCAATCATTAGATGTTAGTAGTCTTGCACTTGAGCACTCTAAAACAGAAGAAGAGTCTGATCGAGTTGTAAGAACTATTCTAGGACCGGATGCTCTTGAAAAAGTTAAAGATTTAGCTAAGAAAACCTTTAAACCTGTTTTAGTTCCTACTGGTGTAAAAGCCTATATGGGGGAGGAAGAAGTCTTAATCTTAGCTAATCGCTCTAGCAATCCATTGAAACAAAATCTTATTTTATCTAATGGAATTGGCGTGATTGATGCTGATTATTATGGGAATGAAGATAACGATGGACATATTATGGGTCAATTCATTAATTTTGGTGCCAAAACAGTATGGATCAAAAAGGGAGACCGCATCTTCCAAGGAATGTTCCAGCCATTCTTATTGGCAGACAATGATGTTGCTGGAGGAAAGAGAGTTGGGGGACATGGATCAACCGACAGTATCTAATATAAGCACTGAAGATTTGCAAAACCTATCTTTCCTAAAAGATAATGTTCCTCTTTATATTGAAAAGATGGGAGAACAAAGAGGACAATTTGATATTCCTACTTTAGAATTATTTCCAGTAACTTCACTGGAGATAAGAAAAGTAGATGGCAAGCCTGTGTTAGTGCTTAGGTCGTCATAATATAATTACAACCCTCTATTTTACACTTCTGTAAAAGGAGGGTTGTTCTATGCTCTATATTGCGTTTGACCAAGCAACCGTTGTTTCTGGATATTCTGTTTATAAAGACCATGATTTAATTGATTATGGGAAATTTAAACATGAAGGGGAAATAAATCAAAGAATAAGTAAAACTGTTCAGAATATATTAAAAGTGATTAAAACATATAAAGATAAATATCCTGAAGAAAAATTAAAAGTTATTATTGAAGATATTCAACTTCAACAAGGTAAGAATGGAAACACACTAACCTTTAAACAATTAGCACAATTACAAGGTGCCGTTATTGTAGCAGTACTAGATAATTACCAACAAATTCCAGATATTTATTATGCTTCCTCTTGGAAGTCCTTTAATAAAGTAACTGGACGTGCTCGTGCAGAACAAAAACGTAACGCCCAAAAGAAGGTAGAAGAACTTCATGGAATTAAAGTAACTCAAGATGAGGCCGATGCCATTCTTTTAGGACGGTATGCTTCTCATAAAGAAATAAATTGGGGATAAACAAAAAGAGCCTTTGCGGCTCTTTTTTTATATTCTCGGATTGGCTTTAACAGCAGTGATATTCATTAAAGGAGTTCCTTGAGTATTTAGATTTATAGTATAACCAGTTATCATATACATACCCATGATTTCTGTTTCTTCATCTTCTACATAAATTAATGTATTAGGTTCTAAAGAGTACACAGGTAAGACAGATAAAGTAATAACATCAGCAGTGTTTGTTCTTTGGTAAATTAAGTTTCTAATTGTTGAGAAGCAATCTACTGCGCCATCTACTGTAAACATATCTCCTAGTTTTGAATCCCGAATATTAAATAAGTCATTAAAGACATCAATTCTATGAGAACCAAATGTATATTCACCTTTGTAAACAGTTTGTTCTGCTACTGCTACAATAACATCTGTATTAGCATTAAAAGTAAATTGAGTCCATTTATTTCCTTGTCCATAGAACCATTGGCCTTTATCATTATGCTTAATCAAAGCAAAGTGATTCGAACTTCCACTTCCTGGACATCTTGAGTTTTTATTTAAGATGAAAGCAAGAAAGGCATATTCTGTAAAATCATCTTTGTTTGAGTCTTCATTTTGATAGTACCAGGGTGCTCGGATTTGACTTGTAGTAGTCTGAGTATAAGTTACTTTTGTAATTGGATGCTTATAAGTATAGTTTGTAATGAAAATATTTGCATCTTTCTCATTACCTACTCCATCTTCATTAGTTAAGAAACTTCCTTCAAATTTACCCCCAACATTTACAGAGAAACCTCCCCCAGTAAACTGGTAAGCGTATTTTAATTCCTGTAGTTTAGCTGGATCGCCAGTAATATTAACATAAGGCACTCGACCTTTATCTTCTCCTGTTAAAGCTTCTGGTAAAAATAGTTGGTCGTTAATATCTTTAATTACAGCGTAAGCTTGACTTTGTGCTTTAAGGTCATCTAAGATACTGTCTCCGCCTAATTCAGCCAATTCAGTCTCTGTTACAACTACCATCTCTGTTGGGTTAGTCCTGAAGAGTGTTGTTGCCATTTCAGAATGAGCTGTTTCTTGTCTTTTACCAATTAATGCAATAGAATATTTTCCTAATGCAGTTTTAGTATCAATCAAGTCTAAATAGTAAGACCAGAATGCTGGATCCCCAACAGCAGTGAAGATTGGGTTCGAATAATCTAATTGCTCAGTTTCGGTTTCTGTGCTTGCCGATTGAGAAATTGGATAACCTGCTAACCATGGCTCGCCAATGTAAATATTTGCTGGGTTAAAAATTCCTGTATTGGGGTTATGTGAAGTCTTGTCTGCGCTTGCAGTATATTTAAAAATCATACTCTCACATTCTTGACCCCATCTAGGTAGAATCCAAGGGCTTGTTCCACCATAGATATTTCTAATATAGTAGTTTTTTAAACCTAAAGCTACTTGCCAAGGAATTTTATCTAGTGGAACATCTACATATACGGGGTTTTTCCCTTTTATAGCTTCTCTAAATTCAAATGGAACTGTATTCGTTAGAGGATTATAAGGTTCTCTTTGTACTCCATCTTTTTGAATAAAGCTCATTTGTGGTGAAGCAGCATTAAAATCTTTTGCCACACCAATAAACCATTCTTTAATCTCTCTAATTTCAGGCCTATCATCGATAGCAATCTCTAAGATTTGTCCAGTACTACTTGTTACAACAAAGTCATTTTTGATATTTGTATAAGTAGGATTGTTGTCATATCTAGTGATTGTTTTTTTATTTGAAAAATCATAAGTAAATGGAAGTCCCAAATAATTAGGAATAAAGTCTTCCATATTTAATTCATAAGAAAAGTATCCTAAACCTTCATCTTCATCTGGATCAAATGTTTGGTTAATATAATTAGGAATTGGTTGGAAAATTAAATCACCTTTACGAGTATAGAAATATTCATGGGTGTTACTCAAAGCTTCAACTATATCATCAAATACTGATGTAACTGTTTCACCAACATCTTTCATATAAGGTTCAATATTACTTGAATTAGATGCAATAGGATCAAGAGGTCCAAAGCGTCTTAGTTTATATAAACGTTCATTTTTAGAAAATTTAATTTCTGTTTCTGGAATTGTTGGACTCCAAGCTCTAGTAATAATTCTTTCACCATCAACTTGAGCTGGTGCATTGACATGAATAAATGTATCTTTCAAACCACCAACAGATTTTACTTGAGTATATTCTTGAATGTAATCTGGTACTGAATCTACTACTACTTTAGCTGGATCTTCATTACCAAACAAAATAGCAGTGTTTAAAAAGATTTCTCTCCAAGGCATTGATACAGTAGTACCATTAACACGTTGAGTAAATGAAATTGGTGTAGTTAATTTACCACCAAGCGTTCCATTCAACATACTCATTTTATCTTGTGCAGAAATAGTTAATTGAGTTGACTCAGTTGTATGAGATAAGGTAGGTTCTGTTAGCACAAATATCCCCATAGGAAACCAAATAATTTTATCTTCACGATACATGGTCGTCAAGTTTTCTAGTCCTATGAAAAGATTTATTTTTACACCTGGGGTTAAATAGGATATGATTTTAACGTTCTCTCTATCCCTCGTTGAGAAAGTCAAACTTAAATTACGTCTAACATTACTACTTCCATCGGCACCATAAGTACCATTTCTAACAATACCTTGTATTTCTCGTAAAACTCTTTCTTGCCAATCTAATGCTTGAATTTTTACGTGTACAATACGTTGGTTATGTTCAAAAAGAGTTTCTAAAAAACTCGTAGGATATTCTTTATCTAAAATTTCTAATTCATCTGTATTCATTTTATCGCTCCTTCTTCTCGGTTTCTTTAGAATATAAAAAAGCCAGAAGGAAAACTTCCGGCTTTTGATTCATTACAATGGACTTGCTGACATTGCTTCACGTAATAGGTCTTCTTTTGTAAGTTCACCCTTACGTAAAAGATAACGTTGCAAGGTTTCTTCTGTTACATAACCCATTTGAGTCATTTGACACTCAAAGTCTGCTACTAAACCATATAAAGATTCAACTGGTGTAACTTTAATATCACTAATCTCAACTAACAAGTTCCCTTGAGCTTCTGATTTAAGGATTTTAAGTTTGCCATCTGATAACCAATCAAGAATTTTGTTACGCCATGCTCTTTGCATAACCATTCCATCTTGCATTTCTTCAAGGTCGTTCTTCATATTGAGTTTCATTTCATCCCCATATTTCAATTCTACCTTACCGATAGGAATAGTAGGGTCAGGAGAAATAGCAGTAGTATAATTTTGAGCTGTTAATAAATTATGCACATCTTGATGATATGTTAATTTACCACTAAACTGGAATTTATAATAATCTAACTCTGAAGATCTTACTGAATAAGGAAACTGACCTGCGATAGTTTCGATATAATCTCTAGGTTTAACTCTATCCATTGTACCAATTTTACCATCGTAGATAAATGAGAATTGTTTATCCTCTTCTCCCAATAGCCAGAAGCCTTCAAAGGTTGTTACAACATCATAGAAAGTAGTAATGGCGCCTTTTACACCATTTGCTAATATAGGTTGCAACGCATATCTATAATAGTTCCCGTTCTCTACGAAGTAATCATAAAGCACAGCTTCTTGCATTGTTGAAGCCTTAATTCTGGTAACTTCTTGCCATTTAAGTAATCCTTCTCCTAGTACAGAACGAAGTACAGCAATTTCAGAAATTACTTGTGATTTATCAATTAAACCATCAAGCATTGGCATTTCAATTTGTCCTGCGTTTAAATCTAAAGTTACCTCTTCTTCATTCAAGTTCCATCCAGTGTCGTTCATACCAAACTCAGCTTTCATACGATTGGCTGCAGCTGCAACAGTTCTATCTCCAACTGTTAAATATGAAACTCGAATATAAGCTGCGTCTATAAATGATTCATTTCTATATAAGAAAGAGAAATTAAATCTCTTTTTAGTATTTGTTTTATTGAAGAATCGTGGTGAGTCTTTAGTCATTAAAAACTTTTTATTTTCATCAAAGAACTCTACTCTGATATACATTCCGCCAGATGTAGTTGTTTCTTCCATATCAAAAGCAGCATTGATATATGTGTTTGACATAATAGGAAGTTTCAGTTTAGCAAATTGAGATACCCCAACTCTTCCACTTGTCTCACCTTTAACGATTTGGAAAGAATTTCCTGTTTTTTGTTCAATAATCTGAACAGAAGATTTAGGCATTTCTTTAGCTCGTGCGTCGTATAAACTAGTCCACCCAGTTGCGCTCCAATACAAAGGTTCGAAATCTGGTTTAGTTGTATCAACCCAAATCTTTGTTACGTCTGTTGGGGCAGTTGCTGCATAAACCCAAGCAGAAGGTGAGTCTGTTTCTTTTTCAAAAACTGTTACCCAGTTAGTTGTTTGCATAGTTGTTAATGCAGTGTTTTGAAGAATGTTAAAATTCCCGTTATTGTAATCTCCTGCATTAATAAAATCTGTTTGAATCTCAGTCACTCCTGAAGTCCAATCATACTTCTGTCCATCCCAACCTGGATCGGCTTCCATTTGTCCTCTTTCTAAATAGATGCTTTTTGCAGATACATTTTGTAGCTCAATATTAGAAAGGTAGCTATTCCCCGCTTGAGGAATAGCTGGTGATGTTGTTAAAACAGGAAGATATAACTGTAATTCTTTTTCAGAGTAATCTGCTCTAACTCCTGGAATTGGAATAGCCATACAGCATTACTCCCTTCCTTGTAGAGTAGCAAGCTCTCCATCGAATGACATTACAGGTGCGATGAAATCATCTGGGATTCCTTCATTAACCCATAAGTATCCCATTGCTGAAGGACCTGGGTTTACTTCACCAAATACAACTGGCGCTCCTAGTCCTTGCTCTGCTCCTAGTGTTGCAATTTCAGATTGAAGCCATAAACTCCATTCATTTAATTGGTCTGCTAATTGTTGAGCAACAGCTGAGATTAACTCATAGTTTCCATCTGCTGCTTCCATTGAGTTGCGTAAGTATTCTTGTGTTGTTCTAATTGAATCTGCCATTAGATTATAGTCATCTTCTGTCAAGACATAATCTCTAATACGAACCATAAGGTCTTTAAGAGTAGTTAAATCTTGGTGAGAGGCATTGTTTGAAGCAACACTTGCTAATAAAGTATAGTATTGTCTCAAATCAGATTCAAGTTGTCCACCAGCAGGGACACTAGAATACTCAATTAATTTAAGCTGGTCTACATTAGTAGGGAATTTAGAAGGTCCAAGCGAAGCTGGAGGATCGACCTCCAGACGACGAGGAACCGAAATTTTAATTTCTTGATAAGCCATAATTTTTCTCCTTTACTCTATATTTTGCCAGAACGAGAAGATGCTGCTGCAATGTAAGCTTCTTCAGCAACTAATACACCACGTTCATCTGCTGTAATAACGTAAGGAATCTTATCTCCATTTACGTCTGCGACTGGTAAGAAGTCTGGTGCTAGTCCTTCTGTAACAATGTACATATTCGTACCAGTTGACATACTAGATACACTTCCTTCTAGGTAGGTAGATGTAAATCTGTCCAGATTTCTACTTGTTTCGGCAGCATTTAATTGACGAACAATTAATCTTAGCTGTCCATGCTCACAAGTAAAGTAAATATAATACTGTCCATCTTCTGTTATCTTTTCCCAATCTCCTAGTTTTCGGTTGAAGTCTGTGAAGTATGCTTTATAAGTTTGTGTTAGAATTAAAGTTTTTCTTCCCAATTCTAAACCATAAACTTTTTTAACTAATCTAAACTCATTTAAATACATTGGTTTGATATATTTTCCAATTTCATAGTTATATATACAATCTTCTTCTTTTAATTGTACGACCCCATAAGTAGTTACTGTTGGTTTTGCTAAGATTTTTCTGTAGCTGTCATAAAAATAAATAGGACGAAGATACTCTGATGGATCTTTTTCATGAGAGATTTCAGTTGTAAATTCACCATTAATTGTAATAGTAGTTTTCCACATAATTCCTCGTTCATCTTCTAAATAAAAGAATGTATGAGAACTTGGAATATTAGTAGGTGTAGTTGCCACACTACCCATTATAGCTGGTTGAGAACCTACACCTTGTACTGGAATCATTGAATCCAAGTAAGTTTGATAAGTTTCACCAGTTGGTGATTCAATAACTGGATTAATTACAATATCTTCAAGATATGGAATATTTTCTTCTTCCTTTTCTGGCCCAAGAGGCATGGAATGAGCATACATCGAATACTCTTCTTGAATAGGATTGTGAATAGTTAAGCTGGGCCCAGTTAATCTAAAGAAGTATTCATTAGGATGTTCTTCTAGGTCTGCAATAGGTTTAATTCCAGTTAGAATCATTTCTCCTGAAATATTTCCCTCTTTGCTATATAAGTCAATTCCTTGTTCCACAGTTGCTTTACCATTGATTTGAGCGAAGTCGAAGTTAACTGGATCTATATCAAAGTTAGCTCTAGGCCCCCAAGTTAATGGAGTTTCTGCTTTTAAGACTACCTTCGCACGAGCATTATCATGATCGTTAATAATCTTAATATCTCCTTTGAATAGACTGCCTTCAAAGCTGGTCTCAACATGATAGGTAAACGTTTTTCTTAGATTCCAAATAGTTTGAATATCTAATTCAACGATATATTTCTGATTGTTTTCTAATTCAACAACGTTTTGCCATCGAATTTCTAGGTTACTAGCCTCTTGTCCAATGACCCATCCGCTAGTGTCAACAAAGAGTTCTTTTTCAATTCCATAAGCTCTATAAATATTAATTCTATATGCTTTTAAGTAATTGGGCGTATTATTATTTCTTATATTCTCTTCTATACTTGAACCAACAAATTCATATATAGGAGAAAAAATATTGTTTCCATCAAATTGTAATTCATAATTTGCTTTGGAAACAGGTGCCACTCTTGTTATAGTAGACCATTCAGATAGACCTTTTTGGACTAGGTTTCCGCCAAAGTAATTAGCCGTATCAATATTTTCATATTTCTTAGTATCTTCATTGTAGGCTTGCATATGACCTTTACCATAGTCGCCAGTAGAAGATAGCCAATCATTTGTGAACATAACTTGTACTTTATATTTCGTGTCTTTTGGAGCACCTGATAAAGTAAATACTTCATGACGAATCTTAATAAAGAATTGTCCTTGTTCATCTACTTGTAAAATTGGTAGTGTGCTGTTATATCCAGCGGGCTGCAAGATACTTTTACTAGGATCTTTTAAATCGTTATATTCTGCAAAAGGATTTCTAAAAGGTAAGAATCCATCTAAATATCCCCCAGTACCAGGAAATAACGAATTTTTTTCTGTTTCAGAATTTCTGATTCTAATAAAACCACCTTTGAAGTCACTTGGCTTATTACCGACACTTGGTTCTAAATATAAAGTCCAAGTATCGGATGCTTTGCCAAGTTCAAAGGCAGGTATATCAATAGGCAGCTTAGGAGGATATAGTATTGAATAATAGATAGATGCCATTTATATTTCCTCCTTTTACTCTACTAATTCCCAATCTAAAATGCTAAACTCTCCCGCAGAAGAAGCTTTAGCTCTTAGAGTTTTTCCTTTATAAGGATTTTCTACATAAACCGTTAATGTAGGTCTCGAAATACTAATTTCTGATGCAGGTCCGCCATATACGGCTATAGCTGCCTTACCATTTTTATTTAAGAATTGGTTTACAAAATCAGTGTCAATACTTGTTTGCCAAGTTAGGTGAGAAAAACTGTTTGTTGTATAATCATTTTTCTTAGCTGACTCACGTGTAGGTTGTACTACGTTACCATCTAAATAAGTTTGTGTTTTTGCTAATGTAGTAGTTCCTAGTGGTTGTGATAAAATCTCAATATTGAATCGAGAAATTGTTTTTTCTAATTCCTCTTTACCTGAGTTTTCAAATAAAAGAGTTAGATAATCAGCTATATCAAATTGAGTATAAGTTTGAGCGATGTTCTCACCAGTAGCTTTTACTCCTTCTTGCTGTGCACCATTAATGATGTTATTTAACACAGAGTTTGGTACCCCATCCTTTGCTGTTGCTTCTGCAAATGTTAGAATTGTTTTGCGGCTGTTATCAAATACGATTTTCTTAACAGGAACCTCAATCTTAACATCTGGAGCATTCATAGGAACAAGCCAAGTAACACCCTCACTATAATCATTAGGTTGATTGTTTTCTGGTTCAGTCCTAACTAAAGTTAATCGTGGTGCTTCTAAATCAGAGTCATCTACACCGATTGAATAATTAAAGCCAGTTGTTTCTGATTTAACTGTCGGACGAGCACCAATTAATGCTAATAACTCTGTTGTATGAGGCATCATTACTGCTAATTCTTGTAAAATATCATTCCATTCACTTAAATCTCCTGGCACACTGTCTAATAAATTTAAAATAGCAATCTCTTCTGAAGCTAAAGCCATCAAAGCAGGATGTTCAGCAAGAATTTCGTCTAAGGCTGTACCTCCAGTTGCGATTTTATTTAAAGTTTCTTTTTCGATATTATCTACAAAACGACGATCAGATTCTTCACTGACCATAGAAGCTGTAGTCCATGGGAATAATGTTTCTCCCTTATGATTAATAAAAGCGGTTTTTTTATAACCTTCCATTTCCTTTTCCTCCTTTGTTCAACTCTAAAAACATTGAAAATGGGAGTCCAGCAATTATTAAGCTACACCCCCATATTGTTCTTTTTTGTCCTAACCTAAATCATCTAAAGGATAGGTAATTAACTGTCCATTCGTACCAACTTTGATTTTATACATTCCATCGAAAGTTTTAATAGTAGCAGTTTGAACTCCTTCTATATCAACCTCTCTGGTATATAATTGTTTAATATTACCTTCGTGATAAACCCAAACTCCCCAGTTAGTACCTTGAGAGTCTTTCAGTACGAAAAGAAAAGATTCATTATTATTCAAAAATAACTCCTCCTCCTACATCGGCACCAGGACTTAATTCATCCCCGTTAAAGAATTTATCTAATTCATCGGGGATTTCTACTTGTCTTACAAGAGAAACTAAGGCATTCCTTGTACCAAAGTTATATTTATCTAATTCATTATCAAAATAGATTTCAATATTATTACCATTGCTTGTTTCTAAATTATTAGATACAACAACTACTTCTCGATTAAGGTCAGGATTCGTAGTAATTTCTATCTTAATAAGTGACCCAATAGGCAGTAAGTCAGGATGGGCAAACGCCGCAGCCCCACTCTTCATTATTACTCCTTCTGCTTGGAATGGTTCATCACTTACGATAGCACGACCTATTACTTGCGTCTCGATTGTTTGACCTTTACTAAAATCAACTTCGGTCGTAACGAGTGTTTCTAATTCGACAGAAACTTCTGCATAAGCCGAAGCTAATGTTATCCATTCATCCTTAGTAGGAGATACTAAGCCAAATCGGTTTTCAATCGCATAAATAGGAACTACTTGATCAATCGCATAAGTTTTATTCTTACCACCTTCATATACCTGTTTAGACATAGCTGAAGGTCCGTCTAAAACTTTAACAGGTATTTTAATTCTTGCGGTTCCAATAGAAGCGTCAACGGTTGGTAATTCAGCAATTTGAATACTTGTTGAGTGCATTGGCACCCACATTTCTACTCCATCATCTGCTAAATCAGCCACAAGACTTGATTGAGTCGATGTTATAGAAAATGGTGTCGCATCAGAGATTGCTTGTGCAGAAACACTTTTTGCATTTTGCATAGCAACTCCTACTTTACCAACTATTTTAAGTGAATTAGTACCAACTTCTGCTACACGATATACCTCTCCTGTTGGGAGACGTTTTACTGAATATCCACCAATATCTTGACTGTAAGCATTTGTTGCGCCAGTTATAGCTAAAGCATAAGTACCTTTTGTGCTTACTGTTGGTTTTGAAGCATTGTTGTTATTTTGTGAAGCATTGTAATCTGCATCACTAAAAATACGTCTTGCTGCGTATAAACCTGGAATTTGGTTTGCTGTAATAATGGCTACCCCTGCGGCTGTACCACAGTGGACTACTTTTGCAGTTGGACCTTGACCACTAATTACTAATCCCACGTGGGTTGGTGGTGGAGCATTATACGTTTTCTCCCAGAATACCAGGTCTCCTGCTCTCATTTGTGAGATAGAAACTGATTTACCAGAAGCAACCTGTGCCCAAGTGTTTGCACCAATGTCTCGTTTAGTTACCTTACGAACTACATATTGAGTAAACGATGAACAGTCAGCATAACCTCCAGGATAGATTTCATATCTTCGCTCCATGCTGTATTTAAGTTTGCCTTCCCAAGAAACGGCTTCTTTAATTACATCTTTAATTACACCTTCTCCTCCTGGGATCAAACCAGATGAACTACCTCCTCCACTTGAAGATCCATCTCCATAATCAGGGTTTGTGATAGCTCCTTCCCCTCCAACTTTAACAGCTTCTGTTACAGCTAAGAAAGAAGAATATGCAATAGCATTATAATACCAAGCTTGTGGTTCTATAACTCCATCTACTAAGTAAGCAGGCCATATATTCTTCGTTGGAAGATTATAAATTCTAGCTATCTCTGCAGCTACTAATGTAAGATTTTGTAATGTACTCGTAGGTATTTCATTTACATTTGTATTAATAACCCCAATAGAGATAGTGGCATTGTTAGGATTACCAAGTCCTGTGACTAATCTCTGTCCTGTTCTATCGGCATGGTAAACTCCTTCATTTAAAGGAACTGTTGCAATAGCAGAAGATTTATCTACAATAACATGGAAGCCCATTTTCTTACCTTGATAACCTGAGTTTAAGGTATTTCTAAATGCAGCCGCTGTTGCATTTGTTTGAATTTCATGAATAACAATACCTTTAATACTACTTAATTTTAGTTTAGGCCGTGTTGTACTATTTTCTTTTATATAATCTTCTTGGAATGTTTTGTATTGTCCATCACC
>ENA-OWNX01000436-OWNX01000436.1-gut-metagenome-genome-assembly--contig:-NODE-436-length-16905-cov-3.250891_pt1 | contig 16905 bp, 18 predicted proteins | sample MGYA00248250_ERZ651778 | MGnify/ENA primary metagenome ERZ651778 (study PRJEB26908, sample SAMEA4031702) | gut metagenome | biome: gut; feature: normal infant; material: stool | place: China | collected 2015...
TGCCTTGCCATGTGTAAACATCTCTAAACAAATCATACTTTTCATAATCTGTATATTTTATAATTTTTCCTGAGGTTTTCTCATAAACATATTCTTTCATCATACCATTTTCGAAAACTAGAGCAACAGAATCTGTATCCATTGTTGTAGTCCATCTACCTGATAAAATTGCCTTTTGAGGATATTCTCTTTTATCATGTTCTTTATAAAATGTATAGCTCTGATTATTCCTGAAATTTGATAGAATCAATTTATTATCATTTAAAATAAATGGATATATCGCCTTTTTATTCAGATAAGAATCAGAGAATTTTAACTTATTACCATACACATACCCATCTGGGTAATAGTCATCTGCAGTGCGTGTAGGTTCTCCATTACTTATGTCATAATAAATTATAGAAATGCTTGTACTATATAAAGTGTCGACGTAGTATCCTAGTTTCATTACTATCGAATCTTTATCAGTGACTGAAATCCAAGTTGAGGGAGAAAATATATCAAAATATTTTCTTAAAGCATCAATATCTTTTTCCCAATCATTTTTTTCACAACTCCAAAAACTCCCGATAAAACCTATTATCAGGATCCAAAAAAATGTATATCTCATAGCTTTTTTGATTTTTTAATTGATTTAACACATTTGTAGCTTGTATAGGTAAGACTAGCTAATATACCAAAGGTTTAAAGGCCATTATCAGATCTTTCCAAATTTATCTCACGTAAAATAATAAAGTTTTTGATGTCAGGATATTCTAGCTTTATTCCGCCCATTCTATTAACGTACCATTGAGGAAATGTAAGGTGTAACTATGATCCTTTGTGCGAAAAGAGAGTACTTCTATTTGTCCTTTGGGCGTTTGCCGTTCCGAGACAATGCGATAGTCTGTACCCAATTCTTGTATCACTTCGTTTTTGTGCATACCTATTTGTGGTACTATTTCTTGACTCCATTCTACCAGCTTATCGTCAACGAAATCTATTGTATAATTATAAAAATTTGTACGGAAATAAAATTTTTCTTTCTTCCCTTCGGTAGATTCATTTACAGATACAAGCTTATAGTCTGCGCCTAATTTTTCTATTATATCGTCTTTAGACATTCCTTTTTTCAGGTTTGGTGTTTCACGCCATTCTACAAGTTTATCGTCCACAAACTTTATCGTATAATTGTAAGAACTTGTATAAAAGCGGATCACTTCCATTTTTGCGTCCGCAATCTTTTCTTCTACGATAGTTTTATAATTTTTTGTATCGAATATTTTAATGACGTCACTTTTCGCAGTTCCCATTTTTAGTCTCGATTCTTTACTCCACGATACTACTTTGTAGAGAATAATATTGACAGTATAGTCGTACACTCCTACATGGTAAATGTATGTTTCTTCGTTACCTTTCTTGGTTGGTTTGCTCGATATATACTTATAGTCTGATCCTAGTATCGAGGAAAGATCCCATTTGCTGATCCCTACTTTCAACTCTTTTTCTTTATTTTCTGCCTTGTTGCTGCTTGATGTTGGACCCGATGAGTAAGAAGGAGAGTTAATCAAATCAGATGCAAAGTCTCCAACAGAATGCAGTGCTTTGCAGTTAGAGAATAATATTGCGATAAGTAGAGGTAATAGTAAATACTGATTTCTTTTTCTAATCATGTTTTGTCTTCATTTATGTTAAGAATTAATTTTTCAAAGGTAAGCTTTAAATTTAATATAGAGAATATGCTTTCTACAAAAGGCTTTTAAACTTTCAACAAAAGATTTAGTCTATATTTGTATATAATAAATTCTAAAAAATTATGAGAACAGACCTTTACACAAAAATTATATTGACAGTGATAGCTGTTGCGCTGACAGTAAACTTGATAAAAGACATAAACTTTGTATCCAAAGCGCATGCAGGAGAAGTGGTAAACCTCAATTCGGAGAAAACCGCAGAGGAGGATGTGACATTTTTTGTTTATGAAAATGATAATTTATTGGGAGGTTTTGGAAGTAATGAATATCCTCAAAAAAGATGGAGTTTTGGTTCTCCATCTATGAGAAGCAAAGATGTAAATAAAGCCTATATAGAAGAAGGGTATGATTTTCCTAAATATATTATCACGAATAAAAAAGGCACTTTTTGGTTGAAAAAATAAAATAATTGCACTTGATATAAGTCTGAGAGGAGTCTCAGGCTTTTTTTATGATTCCTCTCCAAATTTATCTCTATATATACTAATAATTAAAATATTATGGCAGATAAAAAAGAATTTACACTCAAGGTTAATGGCCTTGAGCAGAGTATCGAGAATGTAGATAGATTGGTTGATAATATGCTTAGTTTTGAACAGCAGACTATAAAAGCGATATCGGCTCAAGAGGTTTTGCAAAGCGTTATTGAAGCGCAAGATCCTAAAAAGGGCATTGAGAAAATTATTCCTATTTATCAGAAGTTGAATAATATTCAAGAGCATCTGTTGCAAATGACTCCAATAGGCATAAAAGCACAACAGGAAGCCAATGAGATTGTGGCTAAAGGTATAAAAACACAGATTGAAGGATTGAAGACTATTGACAAGTTAAGTAAGGAGAACCTTGATGATTTAACGAAAAAAGAACATGCTTTATGGAAAATAGAAGAAGGACTAAAAAAAGCTGAAGAGGACAGGCTTCGTAGATATGAAAAAGCAACTGATAAGGAAAGAGAGGAATTGGATAAAAAACATGCGAAAATCACCGCAGATAAAAAAAAAACAACAGCAGAACTAAAGAAACCTGCCATAGAACGCAAAAAAATATTGAAAATGAATCTGCAAACTATACAGGACGAAATAGATGACTTTTATACACGACAGAAACGCAGCATTGAGTATAAGTATAGACTGGAAGAAGACCTGATAAGGAAATCTGCTGACCTTACCTTTATCGCCGAAGCAGAAAAAACAGCATATAAAAAAGGAGCTGCCGCCGACGAGGAAGTACTGAGAAATACACTCTATACCAAACTAAAAGACCTGGATGATCGTAGAACCGCCGAACTAAAGAAAGCAGAAGAAGAGCGTCAAAAAGCACAAAGTATGATTATTGACAACTTTATCAAAGAGCGTTCTACCAAGGTTGAAGTGGAGATTGATACCACATCTAAGAAACTGGAAAAAAACACTAAGAAAATCGTAAAAGAGGTTAAAGATCTTTTTGACGGAATAGATGAGGAAACTCAGAAGTCAATCATTGCAGGATCTGTCAAGATGCAGAAAGCGGCAAAAGATGCCACCGATGCCGTAAAAAAGGAAGCTGCTGCCACGAAAGAGGCTACCACCGCAAAAACCGAATCAGCCACAGCCTCTAAGACCGAAACTGCTGCCACCAAAGAAGCTACTGCTGCTACAAAGGAGGCTACCGATGCCACTAAAAAATACATTGACATAAATGCTACTCGCGCCAACTTGAAGTCAAGGCAAGAAGAGATGAAAATAATGCAGAAGTTGCTGAGAGAACAATACGACGAGCAGATAGCAGAATATGATAAAGAAATAGCGGCGGCAGGAGATAACGCCGAAAAACGTAAAGAAATAGAAGACAAAAAGAAAGAGTACACTAGGCAATATGGAGTAGATATAATAAAGCTTGGGCAAGGAATCAATTCCGCCAAAAAGAAAGAGCAAGATCTGGGGATAGTGCAATGGGTACAATATGCTCAGAAAATAGAAGAGATAGCTAACAGCATAAAGGGAGTAACAGACCAGATATCAGGTGCACTAGGGTCTGCATTTAGTGCTGTAAGTAAAGCTTACGATGCGGAGATAGCTTCATGGGATGAAAAAATAAAACATCTGAAAGATAAAAATGCAGAAGTCTCAAAAGAAATCGAAAATCAAGGCAAAAAAATAGCAGCATTAGAAGCTGCACAAAAAAACGCATCTGCTGCCGGCTTAGACCAAAGAGCGGAGGAATTAGCGAAAAGTTTAAAAGCAGAAAAGGAAACATATCAAGAACAATTAGAAAACAAAGAAGAACTCGAAGAAAAAGAAAGGGAATACGAAAGGCGAAAAGCAAAAGAGCAAGCAAAAAAAGAAAAAATAGAGAAACTAAATCGCAAAGCCACGTTAATAAAAAACATTGGAGAAGCGACAGCCAATGTCGCCCAAGGGATAACCAAGACTTTAGGGGCTTATCCATGGCCGTTAAATTTGGCACTTGCTACTATTGTAGGTGCTGCAGGTGCTGTTCAGATAGGGATTATGACCAAGCAACTAGCCAAATTCCAAGACGGCGGTCTTCTCCACGGCAAACGCCACTCACAGGGCGGTATGCGTATCGAGGGTACAAATATGGAAGTAGAGGGCGGCGAATTTGTTGTCAACCGGGTGTCTACCGATAAAAATCTGGGACTGGTAAAATATATCAACGAGCAACGGCGTGAACTGAAGCCAAAAGACCTCGATGCCTTTTTCGCACGTTCGTCTCAGGGCTTGGAACCGTCCTTCAAGCGGATGTTTGCCCAAGGGGGGCAGTTGCCAACCATCGAACCCGCAACCAATGTGGACAACGACAGCCTGATAAAAGCAATTCAAGCTATAAAAATAGAGCCTAAAGTTGCCGTCACCGATATTCACCGTGCACAAGACAATATGGTAAGTGTAAGCGGTTGGTCGGGAGTGTAATGGATCAATAGGGAATGGATTTCATCCCTTTGTTATAAAAGCGTGGCTCATGAGTTGAAATAGTCACGCTTTTATTATATGCAATCGTCGTTCTTCGGGGTTTGCAACCCCGAAGTTCATACTATAAGGATTTTAAATCCGGATAAAAATAGCTTTCGGATTACAAATCCGAAAGGATGTTATATTGCAATTAGCAATCAACGGAGTGTAACGTAGTTAAATCCGAAAGGACATCCGTTTGCAACCTTCATATTGCGTATTATTTACTGACGTATATGAGAACTGTATTTAGTTTCTTTTTTTCATCATACTGTTTTTTTATTCCGACTAAACCCTCCGGATGTCTGCTCCATGCGAAATCTATTTTTCCCTTTTTACGTAGTTCGGTTTCTTTATTTGGCTGTATGCCATAGTCGTTTTCGAGTATAGATACCAACTCATTGAATTCTATAGGATTCTTATTATTCTTATCAAACTCTTTGATATATGAGATTAGCCGAAGCCCACTCTCATTAAATGTTAGAAAACAGGTGTTGAATACATATCCGGCCAATTGCATATTCGTAACTTTTATCACGTTTTCCAACAGGGGGATGATTTGTATGTCTTCTGTCTTGATATCGATTAATATTTCGTATGCTTGTTCGATAGTCATACCCAGATAGAATTCACCTAGTCCGGTTATCGGCACGTCTGTTTTTACCGATTGTGCAAAAGATGAAGTGGCGGATAGGAGCAAAATAAGAAGGATAATTTTTGTCTTCATAGCTTTTATATTGTTTGGTGTATAATAATAGGTTACTTCTGTCTCTTCGTCTCAGGGGATTTGCAATCCACTCGTTCTTCGGGGTTGCAAACCCCGAAGTCCATACTATCAGGATTTTCAAATCCAAATAAGAATAGCTTTCGGATTACAAATCCGAAAGGACGTTGCAATCAACGGAGTGTAACGTAGTTAAATCCGAAAGGACGTTGGATTTGCAATCTATTTATTGTCAAGGTAGTACTTTATTAAGCTGGAAGCAATTGGCGTTACAGCTTCCAAATTAATAAGAGAATTATTAAATAGCTCTGTATAGGTATTGCCCCGAGCATCTTTTTGTTTATCCAGATATGAGATTAATTCGCTTATTGTAAAAGTTTTATCTTTATTTTTGAGACTTTCCTTGTCGATTTGCTCCATATAATTTAATGTGTTGTCGTATATTTCAAAAAGACCTAAAAGCTGGTCATACAAGTCATACACTTCTTTTATATAACAAGTCTCGTTATTACGGGCAGTGTATGTTGTATAATCTTTATTTGGAAATGCCTTTTTTACTTTTTTCAACATTGCCTCGTCTCTCAGAAAGCTGAGTAGATCATTGATAGTTCTTGCATTTTTTAAATAATCCAGATTGTCAAATAAAAGTTGCTCCAAATATTGAGCATTCTCTTTATATTTCATATCGGTTTTTATTACATCAAACCTTTCTTTGTATTTTTTACTTAGTCTTGTTTCATAATTGTCACGTCCTTTGAGTGTTTTGTATTCTCTTCCGTCGATAGTATAGTATAATCCTTTTTTTACGCCTCTGATCTCATCAGCAACTATTCTTAACGCTTCCGATTTATCGATAGGGGCTATCTCGTTTTGCAATTTTTGCGATGTTTCTCTCAGAACTTTGCCTAAGCTTTCAATTTTATTATTGTTTTCTACATATCTATCCAAATCTATTTTCGCTTGTTTGTTCGATTTTCCTTTATGCAGGTTTATAATGTCGGCATGATATGTTGAAATCAGATTGTGTTGATCTACAATCAGATCGAAGAGTTCTCTGAACTCTTTCCTGTAGAACGTTTCTCCATTGCAGGCGATAGTAGGTCCCAGTTTTATATGATTTTTTATCTCTTTATATTCGCCCGAATCGATCGTTTTTTTTTGCATATACATTGGCTATTCTAATATCTGAAATTGCACTCTTATAGAGTTCAAACATTTCGGAGAAAGTATCAAAATAGTCGGAGGTGCAGAGATCATTTACTTTCATATATTTGATATTATCGGAGAATGTTTCCCACAATATTATTTCCTGCGCATCGCGATTTGCTTCCGATACCCATTCGCTGCCGTCTAGGGCATAATAAACTGCTTGTTGGGCAAATGATGTTACTGTCATCAGCAAAAAGGCTGATAATGAAATGATTTTTTTCATATTATAGGATTTAAAGATTTGAGACGTATACAATTGATAATTTAGGTACGTAATTATTCGTTTCTACTTTCAGTAAGATTAAGTTGTACTTGGCGTCGTTCCATGTTGCTGCCCCATCTTTAACGAAAGTGTCACCATACCTTATTTGCATTATGCGAAGTAGATGGTTGAAATCTTTTTCGGCATCGTCCCAATAGGTATATTCCTTTTCGAAACTCCCAAACCAGAGTAACTTTTCGAAGCTAAGTATAGTTCTGTCAAATACGACTCCGTCTAACTCTATGTTCTCTACTTCGATCTGAGTATCTAACTTAAGAACTTTAGTATTACGTGTTTTGTGTTTTTTGATAGCATTTTGCCCTTGTTTCTTTGTCATGCCAAATTTGAAATGTCCGAAACCTTCGATTGGGGGTGTTGAATTTTGAGCAAACGTTGCTAAGCTAAGCATAAAAAATGCCACGATTGTAATTCTTCTCATGATTATTGTGTGTTTGTATTAGTCCTTATCAGTAAAGATAACCTTTTTTATCCAAAAACAGCTACAATTCCCATTAATGCTGGGAATAGAAAGGTTTTTCACTTATCCTTTACGAGATATTTGCTATCGTCAGCATGAGAAAGAGGGGGGGTACTTGGTTTCAGGGGATTTGTAATCCCCTGTTTCTGTTTCCTGCGTCCTTTCGGATTTAACTACGTTACACTCCGTTGATTGTTAATTGCAATCCGAAAGTCAGTTTTATTCGGATTTCAAATCCTCATAGTAAGACTTCGGGGTTGCAAACCCCGAAAGACAAAAAGACGAAGCATGACAGTGTTGTAAAGAGAGATCACTCTGCTACAACTGTCACCTTATTGTGATGCTCGGCAGCCTCTTTTCCCCATTCGGAAATGGCTTTTAGCACCGGCATAAGGCTCCTGCCCAGTTCGGTGAGCTCATACTCCACCCTCAATGGCGGCTTGCTCGTGTACACCGTGCGTGTGATTAGTCCGTCGTCTTCCAGCTCCTTTAGTTGGAGGCTCAACGTTCTCTCCGTCACCATCGGAATACTTTTTCTCAACTCGCTGTATCTTTTTTTCTCTTTCAGGTGAATCAGGATTACAGCCTTCCATTTACCACCTATGTATCTCATAGCCAAACTTGTACTACAAGGATATTCTTTGTCGTCTATACAATACATCTGTTACTATCATTTTCGACCGTTATTGCAAAGATAAAATACTATAACTATGTTTGCAACTATAAAATGTATAGTTTAATTAAAAAAATTGCAAATTATGAATTTTTTAGACCTTTCGAACGATAGATACACTACCAAAAAGTACAATCCCGAGTTGAAAATCTCGGAAAGTAAGATTCAGCAATTGAAAGAGATACTCCGCATGAGCCCTTCGTCGATCAATAGCCAACCTTGGAAATTTGTTTTTATATCCGACCCCGAAGTCAAAAGCCGATTGGCCGAAGCCTCTTACTTCAACGAGCATAAGGTGAAAGATGCCAGCCACTTGGTCGTATTTAGTGTTATCGACGACATGCAGAAGTTTGAAGAACAAATACAGCAAAACCTACCCGAAGGTAATGTTGCGTATTACAACCAAAAGCTAAAGCCGCAGTCGCCCCATGTTGTAAAGTCTTGGCTTGCACATCAGGTATATCTGTCGCTGGGTTTCTTCCTGAGCGGTTGTGCAGCAATGGGGATAGACTCTACCCCGATGGAAGGCATCGATGCAGAGAGCTATGATCAGATATTGCAGATTGACGGTTACAAAACATTATTTTCTGTGGCTATCGGTTACCGAAATGCGGAAGATTCCAATCAGCCTTCAGTAACACCCAAAAGCCGCTTGGCTTTGGCAGACGTTGTGCAGACCATTTGACGCAGAACCTATATAGCTATATAAAAGAAATTGCTAACTGAAAGATATTACATCTTGGGTTAGCAATTTTTTATTGTTTATTATTAAAGTTCTTTGTCACAGGGGATTTGCAATCCTCTCCGTTACAGGGATTTGCAATCCTCTGGTTTTAAAATGTTTATTGTCAGTTTGCTATTGTTTTCGGTAGATAGGTCATTTTGTGAATAGACCAGCTTGCTCCCTGAAACTTATGTTTCAAGTCTTTTGCAGTCTTGAAAGTCTCGGCATAATATTTCCCTATAGGTATGTTGTACCAATTGGCACTAACCTCATCAAAAAAATCTTGCCAATTCTGTCTTTCTATTATAGTATTTGCCTGTTCGGCAGTAATAGTTATAGGAACACTAAACAAAGTTGAATATTTCGCCTCCCAAAAATAGAGATCTTCCGCTTCAGGACTGATGTAGTCTCCGTCTTTGTACATAGCTTCTACGTAGAAATGCTTATTTTCAATATATACCTCTATCTTTTCTTTGTTGCCATAGCCTAAAGTTGCCCAGATGTCGAGGTAGGGCTCGTACTGAATCCTTAAGGCATTACCCTCAAACTTATATTTACAAATCGCATTCCAAACTCTTATAACAGCGTATGATCTTTGGTCTCCCCAGCCCAAAGGAGTTATATAATCGCAACCTATAAATCCATTTATTTTTACACTGTCTGTTCCTTCAATAAAGATGATATACGAATCTCTTACCAGTTCGCCAAAGTTGAGCTTACCTCCGTTCATCCGGCTATTATGTATTTGGCGGTATTTACTTGTCTCTATACCCTCTACTCCTCCTTCGCTACTGCCATTCATCGACTTAAACATCAGGCATACAGTATCGGTAACAGCCAGTGCTTTGTTTTCTGCTTTTTGGGGAATAATTGTATTGTCATCCGTACAACCTATCATTACCAAAAGGAAAGAAGTGAGAATTGCTAGTTTTAAGTGTTTAGCTTTCATAATATTTGAGGTTTAGGTTTTGTCGTTTAAAGTTAAGATATATTTGTTAAATAGGCTGCTTTATTTCTTAAAATAATATACAAATTGATTGTTTGAACAATTTTTATTGCATAACCTTTCGTTAAACGGGATTTGCAATCTTCGTCACAGGGGATTACAAATCCCCTGTTTTAGAATCCTGCGTCCGAAAGTTATTCTTATTTGGATTTTAAAATCCTGATAGTATGAACTTCGGGGTTGCAAACCCCGAAAGACGAAGTTTTCTTTCTTGTGATGCTGAACGATAGTGAAGCATCTCCTCTCTTTTTATTTGCTAACAACGTTAAGACACTTTGTTTTCTTCTTCATCGAAAAAGAGGGTCTCTTTACCCTAAAAACTCCTGCAAAAAATTGCCCATACAAGAGCGTATAACCCCAAGTAAACCCTCCTGCAAAATATAAAGTATAACCGTAAGCCTTATATATAAACATAAACAAAACATAAACTATAAAAGAAAACAGTAAAAGAAAAAGCCTGCCGCTTTTTGCACCTACCATTCAAAACTGAAGTGCTATTTTATTTTTTATTCCTCCTTTGGCGAGTAGGGGCGATGCCTTGTGCTCGCCTGTATATAAACGGGCACGGACAAGTCACTGCCCCTACATCTATTTGCATTTTATTTTTTCAAAATTATCTCATAGTACGAACCCACAATTTACAACAAAATGAATACACCGATTTACGATTGCATGATCGACGAAAGTGCCGACGACCTGACGGGCATCTATGCCATTTCGTTTGTAGACTTTCCGGCAAACCAAGTCGATTTTATCGCACTCCACAAACAGCAGGAACTACACCTCAGCCGAGATACCGCAAAGCAAGTACTCACAGGCGTTGTGCTCAAACCCGGACAACTCATCTACCGCCATTCGCCCCAAACGGGTGACTATTACATCCGCTTTTCGGAGGAGCAGGTAGAGAAAATTGCCCGCAAGATGATGAAAACAGGCATTGCCCTGCACAGTACCACCCATCAGCATCGGTCGCCCCTCACAGGCAACTACCTCACCGAACTGTGGATAGTAGAAGACCCCGAAAACGACAAATCGAAAGCACTGGGTTTTAGCGACCTGCCAAAAGGTACACTCATGTGCAGCTACAAGATAGAAGACAAAAACTATTGGGAAAAGGAAGTGATGAGCGGGCATGTAAAGGGATTTTCCCTCGAAGGCTTTTTCTCTCAGCAAGTTTCCCTATCCCGCATAAATAACAAAAGTATGAATAACAAAAAGAAAAAAGTAAAACAGACATTGCTTGGGCGTATCGCAAACATGCTGCTCGACATCGATGCCGTAGAAAAAGCAGACACCACTGCCAGCGGCACGGCCTATGTGGTCTTTGTTCTTGCCGATGGCAAAGAGGCGTATGTGGATGCCGATGGATTTGTGACGCTCGATGGCGAGCAGATGGCGGCGGGAGAACACAACCTGTCGAACGGAAACCTGCTGGTAGTAGACGAGAACGGACAATTTGTGGAAACACGAGAGCCTTCCGACGATAAAACCAACCCCGAGGATGCCAAAGCCAAACAAACATTGCGAAGCAAGAAAAGAGGAATAAGGCTGTCCGACTTTGACGGAAAAACGGCAGAAGCCCTCAAAGCCAAGATTGCCGAAATGCAGGCTACCATCGAACAACTTCTGCAAGCCCTTGACGAAGCAAACGGAATGCTCGAAGATACCAAAACACAGGTGGAAGAAATGCGCCGCAAGACACCGTCGGCATATCCTGCCGTACAGCTTTCAAGCACAGGCAAGTCTCCCGCCGAGATGAGCACAGCCGAGCGCATGGCAGCGGCTCTTAACCAAACTATCAACAGAAGAAAATAATCAATATGCCAATACGCTAATCCGAATTCATATTGAATACGATTGGCACATCGGCATATTCTCACATTAAAAAATTGAATAAAATTATGGCAAACATTTACGACATTTCATCACTTACTTATCAACCGTCGTCTAACATGGATTGGTTCACAAAAGCCATCTTCGGCGGAAAGCTGATCGAAAAAGGAAAAATCACACCTGTGATCGGGGTCAAAGACGCTACACAACTCAACCTGATCGACCTCCAAGGAAATATCCTTCAGGCAGATTCACGCGATTGCTCGTGGACACCAAACCAGATCGCCAAACTGAGCGAAAAAGAGCTGAAAGTAAAAACCTACAAAATCAATCTCGAGCAGTGTATCGACGACCTCGAGCGCAAACGCACCGTATGGATGCTTAGTCCGGGTGCCAAGAATCAGGAATTGCCCGCTACCCTCGAAGAGGCAACAATGACAATCCTTGCTTCGGAACTCAGCAGCGAGATCGAAACTAAGATATTCAAAGGCGACAGCTCGGCAGACGCAAACGACTTCGACGGAGCCGTAAAAGTATTGACCGACAGTACACAAGCCATTAAGCTGTCGGGTGTATCGCTTACAAAGGCAAACGTATTGGCAGAAGTAGAAAAAGTATTCGCTTCCATCCCCGAAGATGTAATGGCGATGGGCTTGGAAAACGGCTCGCTGAACATCTACGTTTCGTACTCGGCGTATATGAAGGTTAAGATGGCGTTGGGCGGCATCTGGGGCGACAATGTGGTGGTTAGTCCAAACTTTGCGGTAGAGGGCGACACGGTGCGTTATATGGGCGTGGAGATTGTTCCTGTGAAAGGTCTCGACGATAACGATATGATAGCCGCCGATTCTAAAAACTTCCTTGTAGGTACAGACCTCGTTCGCGACTTGGAGGAAATCCGCTTAGGGCAGTTTGCAGCTCCGAACGATAATAAGATTTTCATCGACGGACGTTTGCGACTTGGCTTTGCTATCCCTTTCGAAGACGAAGTAGTGTTTTATAGTCCGAGCAACTAATCGGCTGTTATATAAGTATTCTAATAGAGTTTGTATACGATTTCTTTTGTTCCACCGTCCTTTCGGATTTGTAATCCGAAAGTTATTCTAATCCGGATTTTAAATCCTAGTAATAAAGCTTTGGGGTTGCAACTCCGAAGGACGAAGGAAACAACGTTCGACGTCAGTCAATTCAGGATGACAGAAGAGAGAAAAGACTACCGCTTCAGTTTTTTAGATATCCATTTTAGGAGATTGTCTCCAATTTGATTGAAGTTGATAGCACTAGTATAATAATACGAGAAACTTTTTCCTTTCAATGACTCGACTATTAATGCTATACCTATAATCAATAATATAGATTCTAATGCAAAGTATAAGTAATATCTATTAGGTTGGACACTTTCTTGTACAACACAATATTCATTAGGAATGTATCTAATTAAGATAGAATCGCCAACTACATAATTTCTAGATATTCGTCCTGCATTTAAGTTATTACCCTCTATGCTTACTGTTGCTCCAGATCCACCTTTAAAGTGTCGAATGTTTATTATTTCAGTTTTTCTTAGCTCTCCGTTTAGTCTGATATATCTTTCAGTCCAAGAAAAGTAAAATGATATAGCGAACATTGACACTAAAAAGATGCCAACTAAAAGTATAGTAATATTTGGTTTTCGTATAGTCATAGTCATTTCAAAAATAACAAAACAAATGAATAAGCATTTATGTCAAAAGGAGAAAAAACAAGAATGAATGTGACTCTGTCCTCTTGCTTCGTTCTACCGTTCTTTCGGATTTGCAATCCGAAAGCGATTATTCTCTGGATTTTAAATCCTCATGATAAAGCTTCGGGATTGCAAATCCCGAAGGACGAAGTATTACAGGAGTAGGGGCGATCCCTTGTGGTCGCCCGTATATAAACGGGCAGGGACGAGCCACTACCCCTACCTATGCGACACCGTCCTTTTGGATTTATAATCCAAAAGCTATTCTTATCCGGATTTAAAAATCCTTATAGTATGAGTTTCGAGGTTGCAAACCCCGAAGAACGGAGAGGATAAGAACAGAGAACAAAAGAAGTCAAAAAAAGAAAAGCGACAAAAAATTAACGAATCAAAAAAAATAAAAATTATGTCTTGCAAATTAACATCAAATATTACAAAGAAAACATGTGTGTATTCCGTTGCCGGTATCAAGTCGGTTTATCTGATCAATCACGATTCGGCTAACGAATACGAATTCTCGGCCGAAGGAGAAATCAGCGCCATTACCCTTGCCGACAGTGCAAAAGCCTATAAGGTAGACTTTATAGACAATACGGCTTCTTTCTCCGACGAACTGGCACAGAACAGCAACGGCGGTAAATACCGTACGCACACCCTAAACTTCACTCTCAGCGAGTACGACTATACGATCCTTAATCAGGGCGATGCCCTCAGTCTAGGCAAGTTTACGGCTGTGGTGGTGGATAAGAGCAACCGTTCGGTGGTGCTGGGACGTATCAACGGGCTGAGCTCAACGGCGTTCAATTACGCTTCGGGTGCTGCTGAGGCTGATGCCAACGGCTGGACGGTGACAATGGCGGGAACAGAGATGGAGATCGGTCGCTTGCTCAAGGGTGAGGACGTGGTTACTGCCATTGTGGATAAGACAGTTGTAACTCCATAACCTGTTCTGCGATGTAGTTGTGATATTCGCCTCCTTGTTACCCTTTGCTCTGTCGTCCTTTCGGATTTATAATCCGAAAGTTAGTCTTATCAGGATTTAAAATCCTTATAGTAAAGCTTCGGGGTTGCAAACCCCGAAGGACGATAGGGGTTGCAATTAGCAATCAACGGAGTGTAACGTAGTTAAACCCCGAAGGACGATTGATAGAGGAGAAAACATCACATCATAAGTTTAAATAAAACATACTTGATAAAGCGGTATTCAGCTTTGATGGCGGTTGCCGCTTTGTCTCAAAAAACAGAACAATATGAGTTGCAGATTGGTGCAGAATATAAAACACACATGCGGATACAATTCGGGAGGTATAGCCGAGATTTATCTTTTGGATATAAAGGACTTTGCAGCATATTACTTCAAAGATGATGCCCTGTACGATTCTTGTTTTGTAGATCGCATCCTCAAAGACGTAGACACCCCTTACACGATGCTGTCGGAAGTCGGCGAAAGCAATTTCACCGAAACAAACGATGGTGCACTGTACAGGCAGCAACTAACCACCTTTGTGAATACCCTCAAGTCTGACAAAACCAAAAACCTGCTCAAAGCCCTTGGCAACAAGTATCTGGTGGTGTTCAGGAATATGCAGGGCAATGTCTACTCCTTTGGTTCCGATGGTGGGGCTACGCTTGCCTTCTCGCAGGTGTCGGGGCAGTTGGGCGAAACGGCGGGATATAGCATCACGCTATCCAAAGACTCTATCTATCCTCTCTTTGAGGTGAATGCCGAAAAATTCAACAAAATATTTGCGTTGGGAACAGAGAGCAAGAGGGTTATAGTTACCGAAAACGGAAAGTTCGCAATACTGATATAATGCGATGATCTCTCTTGTTTTTTCGGTTTTACCTTCTCTTGTCATGCTGAGGAATCGTCCCACCGTCCTTTTGGATTTACAATCCAAAAGTCATTTCAATTCGGATTTTAAATCCTTACAATAAGGCTTCGGGGTTGCAAACCCCGAAGGACGAGCGTATAAAAAGAGGAATAAAATAAATAGCATAAGAAAAGAGAATCGGAGGAACAAAGAAGATTTTAGAATAAAAACAAATCAAAAAAATATGGCAGAAAACACTAAAATAGCAGCTATCCCCTTGTCGGAGCTTCCCGAAATCAAAGACCCGAGCGGTTTCTGGATATTCGGTTCGAAGAAAGAAAGCAACGGTGCGCTCAACTCGGGCAAGTACCTGTTCGAGAATCTGGCAGAATATGCCAAGCAGTTGCAGTTGGAGCGTCGCATGTCGATCAATATGGGACTTGCCTCGCCCTACGAAATGTTTGTAGGCGAACAGATGACAATCTACCGGGTAGAAGCGATGAATGTATCCAAACTATGGATAGACGGCAAAGAAGTGCCTTTAGGCAAAACCGTATCGGTGAAGATAAAGGCGAAGTCGCTGGTGGAATTTAAGGTCGAAAAAATCGGTACAGAACCTACCGGATACTTATTTATTTACGCAAAAGCTACATTACCATGATATACGAAGTAAAGAAAGACGATGTTACGTTTGAGATCGATGATACAGTTTTATTGATCGATCAGCCCATAGAGTTTCAGAAAGTATTTGATGAAAATCTGAATGAAAACAATGTTGCAGAATTTGATAATGCCATTCTGGTATTAACAATTTTTGGCAGAGTATTAATCAATAAAATAGAAAACAATGGCTAATAAATACAATTGGAAAGATAATTATGGGTTTGATGAAAGTGTTTACATCGTTGATTGGCTCTCTATACTAGGCAGCAAAAATATAAGAACCAATTTATCAACAAGAAATAATCCTTCATTTTCCAGAGGGGTTACCTCTATAACAAACAGTGTTGCCGATACTTCCACATTGTATGTGATATTATCTTCCGGGATACATACCGGTTCAATCAACTATAGCGTCAGTTCAATGAGCAAGCCTATCGTTTTTATTGGAGATGGTATGGGAAATAGTATCTGGAGTAAAGAAACTAATTCCATTGCATACAATCAAAAAATAGCATTTCATAATATGTCCGTGAACAAAGCTATATATAATAACTCTTCGTATTTTACACTGTATTATAAATGTGATATAAAATTTGATGCTTATGATGCTTATGCTGCTTTTGTAAATTGCAAATTAAGGACATGGAGAAAGGTCGATAACAATTCAAATTCAGCACTTTCTTTTATCAATGTGTTGGTTACAAACCTGAATAATCCTCAAGTAAATAATATCTTATGGGATCATTGTTATATTTCTATAAGCTCACAAGCTGAAGTGAATTTGTCGGCAAGTCGCTATGCCGCATTCAATAATTGTAAATTTAAGATTGGGCTAGAACCTGACTATACTTCACTCTCAGGAAGCACTGCGGAGGAGTTGCGGGCATCATTTGTAGTAAGATGTAAAGCGGCAGGGTTTAACGTTCCTGTTATTACAGAATATGGAGAAACCTTACAAGCCGGTCGATGGATATTTTCGAAAGATTCGGCTACTGATGGACTTGTTATAACAGGCTCGGAGATACATCAGTTCGAGATTCCTCGCTTAATAGCTTTTGGCTATAAACCCGAAAGAGGAGATCTGATAAGCGTTACCTCTGATAGAAATAGAG
>ENA-OWNX01000446-OWNX01000446.1-gut-metagenome-genome-assembly--contig:-NODE-446-length-16782-cov-3.035019_pt1 | contig 16782 bp, 16 predicted proteins | sample MGYA00248250_ERZ651778 | MGnify/ENA primary metagenome ERZ651778 (study PRJEB26908, sample SAMEA4031702) | gut metagenome | biome: gut; feature: normal infant; material: stool | place: China | collected 2015...
AGTCCGAGAGCGATAACTCCGATCAAGAGACTCGATTTGCTTCTAATTTTCTGTAAAGCAGCCATTTAAATAAATTATTATTTGATATTATTAGTTATTTTATTTACAATTTATAACGTTTTGCGCACGAAGATAATAAATTGAGATTGAATTTCATTCATAATTGAATAACTATTCTTTCTTTTCCTCATTGTTTTGATCATCTGCATTCGCTTCTTGATCTTCATTGTATGTTATTGGCGAGTCTTTCACATTCCAGAATCGATATTCTGTCATTTGTTGATTTGCCTCAAACCCACCCATACCGTGCAAAGTCATTTTATCAGGTCTGAAAACTTCTACATATTTCTTTGAATACACTTTCTGCTGACGCTGATCCCAAAATAATTCTTCGCTCTTAAAAGTCTCTCCTAACTTATTACGTATCACAACATGTCCTTTCAGTTGCCATAGTTTTTTACTTGTAAAGTTCCAAGCTGTATCAGCCTTTACAGTGGCAACTATGCTAAAGATAGTATCGAATTGCTCAACATAAAGGCCGTCAGGGAAAAACCAGTGGGGATCTTTCGCCCTGTCGAATATTTCCCATGTTTTAGCAATCACTTTATATCGTATCAGCCCCGAATCGGATATCAGCATGGTTACACTATCCGTATTCAAAGAGGGAACCTTATCAGCATCATAATGGAGGTCGACAGTACTCTTTACTTCTTCTTTACAGGATATAAAAAAGAAAGCCATAACAGATAAAAATACTGTTACAACCGATAGATTCTGTCGTGTCTTTAACTGTTGCATTTTAAAAACAAGTAGCCCCAATGTATTTATTGAGGCTGAATATAGAGTTATATTTTGTTAGTCAATTTTCTTACGGAAGAACCAGAACTCATTAATATTCACATTTAGAGAAACTCCAAAATATTCTTCGGCAATCATGGTTTTAATCTGTGGCTTAATCTTCTTATATTCGAAGTTTAAATTAATATATGAAACCCTTCCTCCCAGATTATCCCTTATCGGGAAACCAAATCCAAGGGTTGCACCATATTCTTTATATCCTTCTACCTTTTTCGTAGAGGCTTCGGTTACATTCAAATAAGAATTACTATAGTTAAGCCCTCCTCTGAATTTTATTTTTTTGAAGAAACTTCTGTCATACGGATCAATCATATATTCGGCACCTACATTGTACCTCCATCTATTATTGAAACGTTCACTGTCGGACAGTTCATCTCCCATGAGTGAAGAGTATTTCACTCCATCCCATTTCTGGTAGGTAATATCAGCTCCCACAACAAGCCTTTCGTTACGTTTCCAAGTAAATCCGGCTCCATATGTTTCAGGAAGACCTGCACTGATTCCATTCTGAGTAATGGTGTCACCGCTGGCAATACCTCCGGCAACATTTAGTTCGTAATGATAATTTGTATAATCTGCTTTGGAATTTATCTTAGGAGAATATACAGCACCTACAGTCAATACATCTCTCTTCGAAACAGGAAATTCATATTGAACACCAATATCAAATTTTGCAGCCTTTATTGAGAGTTCGGTATAATCGGTAGATGTATAACTATTTGTACCACTAGAGCCTACCGCAGGAAGACTTCTTGTGTGATTCATCGTGCCAAAAAGAAAAGATGCATTTGCTCCTACAGAAAATCCTTTCAATGGAGTAGCATAACCAAGTCCACCATAAACCTGGCTTAGTCCGCCCGATCCGGTGAACGATTTTGTATAAGTTACAGTACTACCGCTAGCAGTTTCTGTTGATCCAAATTTATATCCTACAGATGAAAAAGGAATTACTCCAAAACTCATACCAAGTCCCTTTTTGAGTGGTACTAAGATTGTGATATAATCTAATCCTCCGCTGTAATGAGAATCTGAATTTGTGCCGTCACTTAACTTACCCTTATTAAATGACACTCCCATATCAAATAAAAATGTAAGAGAGTCTACTCTCGAATACGAAGCCGGATTGAGAGGGTTTGCACTTTGACTATTACGCAAACCATATCCGATGCCTCCCATCGCTTTAGATGCACCTACCGACTGATCTCTCAGAACTCCATAACCATACCTACTGTAAGGGGAATTTGTTTGTGCCTCTATTGAGCATACCATAATAGCCGAAACGGCAAATAAAAGAAGTACTTTTCTCTTCAACATTATAAAATATAATATACAATTTATCTTTACTCTATCGGGGGTATTATATCCCGATGAAAATTACATCTGTTCTTGTTAAACTATAATTCACCTTTCTATAACAAAAAAACGAACACTTTATTATTTATAGAGGATAAATTATCTTGGATTTTTTATGGTTCGAAAGAAAATATATTATGAAAGTTAAAACATAAATATAGTATATGCCATAATTCTATAATCCAGTCACAAAGTCTCTTCAGATCTTAATCAAATTTGTGCAAAGTAAATTAAAAAAACTTAGTTAATCGAGTTTTTAAATAAAATGTCATATTTTTTTTGCCTTAAAAAGGTTAATTATCCTTATTTTGATACCTTTGTGAGTGACTTGAAAAATAATGAGGATACGAGATAAAAACTTTATAAACAATAAGTATTATCAAAAACTAGAACCGTTTAAGGACATCATCTGGTTCTTGGCACTTTTCCTGATATTCGAATTCATATGGAAGCTTTTTGTCCATATAGGAGATGATGAAAAAATACTATTGGTATTGGGTAAAGACCTCACACGATATACCGAAGGTTTTTGTTTATGGACAGCCGAAACAATTTTCTGGCTTATTCATGATGTTTTAGGCAATCATAATTTCTTTATCAATGGAACTATACTTCAGTTTGAAGACTCTATACCTATCGATATAGTTTGGGGTTGTACGGGTCTGAAACAGCTATTCATGTTCACATTTATTCTCACATTTTACTTTGGCCCGATAAAGAAGAAATTGTGGTATTTGCCGATGGCATTGCTTATTCTGTTAGTTGTAAATATCCTTCGCCTTATTTTTATCTTCTATATTATAAAAGATCCATTTCCCGAGTGGTTTATATCGGTAAACGAATGGTACAATAACCGTACATGGAGTAACACGAGAGAAAATTATTACCAATTCTACAAAGACTGGTTCAATGTATTTCACCGCGATATATTCACTTGGATATATTATGATGGTGTGATATTTATCCTGTGGCTTATATGGGAAGAAAAGATAAACAAGCCCTTCTCCCGATTGAAAGCAAAAATATCAGATTAACATCTTTACGATACTACTTGAACCGTCGCCCTCTGAAGCGCATATTATACAACGGTTGAATTATATCCAGAAGTGGAAGAGAAAAATAGAATTTCCCGGAGAAAAAGTATTGAGAAGATTTGTTCAGAATAATTAGTTGAGTCGTTAATCTTAGCAAGAAAAAGAAAACTGAGAGTCCCAGCAAAGCCCAGTGGCTGAAAAATATGCTATACACCACTAAAGCAATAAACAAAAAATAAAAGGTGCTACGAGTAATTGCTTCAAGTGAAAGCAATCTTGTCACTCGCTTATTCAGATATGGACGTATAGAGCAGAACGACCTTTTTATTTGTCTCCAGAGTGATAAGCCTTCTATATCTGTTTCCATAAAGCTATCTTGCACTAGAGATACAGATGTATTTGCCTCGTTCATAACTCGACTAATAAAGAGATCTTCCCCACTCTCTATATTCAATAGTGAAGCATATCCTTTGTGATCAAAGAATAAATACTTACGGAAAAGAAGGTTGCGATAATTGCCTATATATGGTTTATTATTGAATACTGAGCATATACAATACATATTAAATAATAAGTTATCGAATCGAGCTAAGCGATTGAAGAACTTCTTGTTCTCTTTGAAGTACGAATACCCCAACACAACATCTTTATCGGAAGACAATTCACTCACCATACAAGAAATCCAGCTCTTGGATACCGGCTTACAATACGGCTCGGTAAATAGCAAAAGATCTCCTGTTGCTGCTTTAGCGCCTATCGTCAAGGCCAATTTACGCCTATCCATCTTTTTATCATTCGAGTAAGGAAGATAAGTATGGTATAAATTAGGATAACGAAGCTCTAATGACCTTAACAACACATCACTTTCATCGGTAGACCCGTTATTAACTACAATCACCTCGTAATCAAAAAAATCTTGTTCTAATATAACAGGTAAGTTCTCTGACAAACTATCTACCTCATTCTCAGAAATAATAATGACCGAAACTTTCTGCATAAGCTGAGCTGCTTTACCTGTATCCTCAGTATCTTTTACAGCCCGTCTATATGGCTTTCTATAATACAGAAAGTAATAAAACAACTGTATTATAAATAAAACAACAAAGACAGACAACCCAACAATCTCAGTCAGATTAAATTCGAAAGATGATAGTATTTCAGTCATTCCTATAGTGTGTATTATGAGAGGCCTTTAAACGATACAAGAGTCATACCGTAGTACGACCCTTGAAACATTATATGATAACGTACATTATTAAATTTTATCAGAGAAATAAGATTTAGGGATATCTCTGCAATTGTATTGAGATGCCATTATTTCACCGTATGCTCCGGCAGAACGTAACACCAACAAATCTCCTCTTTTAGACTCGTTCAGTTCGTAGTCTTTTACAAACACATCCGATGATTCGCAAATAGGACCTACAACGTCATACTTCTGTATAGGTAAATCGGAAGATATATTTTCCACCTTATGGTACGCCTGATAAAGAGCCGGACGTATAAGGTCTGTCATACCTGCATCTACGATAACAAAAGTTTTGCTTTCGCCGTGTTTTACATAAGTAACTTTGGTCACCAACGAACCGCACTGAGCAACAATGGCTCTTCCCAATTCGAAGTGAACAACTTGGCCGTCTCTCAACTTTAGTCCTTTATGAAATAACTCAAAGTAGCGTTGAAAATCAGAAATCGGATTTGCGTCCGGATCTTCATAGTCTATACCAAAACCACCGCCTACATTTATATTTTCAAGCTTCATTCCTTTAGCTTCAAACAAGTCCTGTAGTTCGTTTATACGATCACACAAAGGATCGAATGTGTGCACATCTTCGATTTGTGAACCTATATGAAAGTGAATTCCGATAAGCTTAAGGTTCTTCAACGACTTAAGTACCTCAATAGCATTATCAAGGTGAGCCATGCTGAATCCAAACTTATTTTCATTTAGCCCTGTAGTGATATATTCGTGAGTATGCGCATCTACATTCGGGTTGATACGAAGAGCTACTTGCGCTGTTTTACCTTTCTTGGCTGCCAACTCATTTAAAACAACGAGCTCAGGCATCGACTCTACATTAAAGCAGAAGATATTAAGGTCTAAAGCCAAATTTATTTCTTTATCGGTTTTCCCAACACCGGCAAAAACAATCTTCGACGCAGGAAACCCTGCTGTTATTGCTGCCTTCACTTCATTTCCGCTTACGCAATCGGCACCAAAGCCTTCAGAGGCAATCAATTCCAATATCCTGCGATTAGCGTTTGCTTTTATGGCATAGTGTTGAATAAATCCATATTTTTTAGTTTCTTCTTTTACGATTTTCAGCGTTCTTTTCAACAGGTCTGTATCGTAATAGTAAAAAGGTGTCTCTATACCTTTCAGTTTATCAACAGGAAAATTTCCTTTTGTCATTTGAAATTAGAAAAATTAATTAAACAATTTATCATTTAATATTTGAAGTGTTCTCTCTTTATCTTTTTTATATATAAGGAACGAAAAATTATATCTGCTCCCCCCGTAAGACAACATTCTCACCGGAATTTCTTTCATGGCTCCCATAATATCTACTGATATCCCTGAGTCTTGCGACTCCAGATCGCCAATCACCGATACAATTACCATATCAGGGTCTACTGATACCGTTCCATATTTTTTCAGATCATCTACAATAGCCTGAAGATTACGATCGTCATCGATTGTCAATGATACTCCTACCTCCGAGGTTGCTAACATATCCAAAGATGTCTGATAGTTTTCGAAAACTTCTGCTATTTTACGTAAAAATCCATGGGCAAGCAACATTTTTCCCGATTTTATCTTTATCGCAGTAATATTATCTCTTGCACCTACGGCCTTTATTACATTTGCTTCTGTCTTGTTAGATATAAGCGTACCTGCCGCATCAGGATATTGAGTATTCTTTAAACGAACAGGAATATCTGCAAGCTTAGCCGGAAGAATACTTGATGGGTGGAGTATCTTAGTACCGAAGTATGCAAGTTCTGCCGCCTCATCAAAATTCAGCTGACGGATAGGCGTTGTTGTTTTTACATAACGCGGATCGTTATTCTGCATAGTGTCTACATCCGCCCAGATTTCTATCTCTTCGGCATTTGCAGCTACACCTATCAATGATGCACTGAAATCACTTCCACCCTTACGCAAGTCATCTATTTCACCATAAGCATTTTTACAAATATAGCCTTGTGTGATATACAAATCAGCACCTTTAGACTCTTCAAGCAATGCTGATAGTTTCTCCTTAATATATACAGGATCGGGAGCCGAGTTTTTATCTGTGCGCATAAACTCTAGCGCAGGAATCAACACAGCATTTACCTTCTTATCCAATAGATACAGATAGAATAGTTCGGAGCTTATCAATTCACCTTGAGCCAGTACCACACGCTCTTCGAAGAGTGTGAACAAGTCTTTGGTAAATGTACGGATATAATCAAACTTAGAAATTAAAAGCTCATGCGCCAGTTTTTTCGACTCTCCATTTTCGAAAAGAGAATCAACCAGTTCTATATATTGCTTTTCGAGCCCATTTATTATTTCTATCGCTCCTTCTTGGTTCTTTTTATATAGGTAATCGGATATTTCAGTCAAAGCTTCGGCCGTACCACGCATAGAAGATAACACAATAATATTGCCATTATCCTTCACTACAATATCAGCCACTTCTTTTATTTTGTCAACAGTAGCTATAGATGCACTTCCAAATTTTTGAACTTTCATATTAGTACCTTATTTATAAATATTAGCCGTAACCAAGATGCAAAAGTACAAAAATTTTTGAGCCTTCATTTCAGATTTATACATATATTTACAATCAAGCTCTATTTTTATCAAAAAAATACACAATAATATATTTTTATTTAAGGCGACATCTCAAAACAACAACATCCACACAGGAGCACAAACACAAAACACTAAATAACAATCGATTAACATTATAAAACATCAATTTTCATTTAATATATTTCTGTATTTAACAAAAAGGCTTTACCTTTGCAGCCGAAAATCAAAACAAGGATATACTAAGCGTAGTATAATTTGTTTTGTATCCCAAAAATTGGGAGAGCCATATTCTATTTCTGTGAGGCATTGGGATAAGGCTTTAGTGGTAACCAAATAATTATTTTATGAAGTATGCGAAGTATTTCTTGTTTGTAGGTATTGCTCTAATCGGCTTATCATCTAATACAACAAGAACTTCTGGGCTTTCTTCGGAAGGTATTTATCCGGGAAACCTGTTCCCTGATATCAAAAATTTAGAGAACAAATCAGGGACAAAAATGAACCTGTCTGATCTGAAAGGTCAAAAAATATTGGTAAATTTCTGGGCTGCTTACGATGCCCCTTCACACAAGGACAATGTGCTTTTTGCAAATGTAATTGAAAACAAAAAGTATCCTGTGAGAATGGTGTCAGTATCTTTCGACAAAAACGAATCTGTCTTTGAAAGAACGCTGACAATGGATCGCATAGACACGAAGTATCAGTTTATAGCAAAAAACGATGCTTATTCAAGTTTATACGATCATTACCAATTGAGGAAAGGATTTAAGAATTACTTAATCGATGAAAACGGAGTAATTATGGCAATGAATCTTTCGCCCAACGATTTAGATCAGTTATTGACAAAGAATTAATTGATTTCATTTATTATAAAGCGTTTCATTTCCAGAAAATGAGACGCTTTATTCTTTTTATTTTTATCTTGCAGCGTAAATCACAACAAGAATGACAAAGCGACAAAATACACAAGTCAACAAAGGCATAATAGCAAAAACACTCGACTGGGCTTACTCTAAAGCCGTAAGCGGATTTACCGGAGTAGACTCGGCATACGATCTGGGCAATAGCTACCTCGCACAAAAAGGTTCACTCGAAGAACAGGTAGATTCTCTTATCAAATGGCAAGTAGCCAAAGCTGCAACAAGCGGCTTTGTCACAGGGCTGGGAGGTGTTATGATAATGCCGCTGACAGTGCCGGCCAATATAGCCAGTGTAATTTATGTTCAGATACGGATGATTGCAGCCATAGCATACATGGGAGGCCACGATATTCGCGAAGACAGGGTAAAATCGCTGATCTATATTTGTATGGTAGGCAACGGAGCCAAAGAATTATTGAAGGATATGAGCGTAAAAGCCGGAGAAAGGCTAGCAGCCAAAATTGCAGAGAAAGTGAGTACCAATATAGCAAGCAAAACAGGGCAAAAGAGTGTTACCTCCCTAGGTAAGGCCGTGCCGGTATTGGGTGGCGTGGTAGGCGGCTCATACGATGGTATAACAACAAGAGTAGTCGGAAAAGTGGCAAAAAAGATTTTTATAGACAAACAAGCTTCAGAAAAAGACTAAAGCGAAGATAAAGCATCAGCCAAAAACATATTCCGTTGATAATACGAATCTTACACCTTGATCCTTTGCTTTATCAAAAATAGCCTTGGCACTTTCATTACCCGGATTTATCCAAGACATACAATCTGTGAGAACAGTAACTTTATTTGCCAACTCATCGCATTCATCGAGGATATCATTCAAAGAGCTGGCAACACAATAATCTGCCGCCTCACCCATCAACAACACTTCGTCGAAAGTATTCAGTACCGACAGCAAGGTTCTATTCAAATGGGTTCCCACCTCATTCTCCCACTCTACCGCCGCTCTAAAAATACTATAATGTTCTGTTGATTGCGAATATCCTTTATAGAACAACTCATACGAATGGTCATTATCAATAGCCCATTGAGTCAGGCTGTCTGTAAACACCTTATTGATTGCCCATCCCTCTGTCCCGAACATACAATGCATAGGCCATATTGTGCAAACTCCCCCCCTGGCCTCCAGTTGCTCAAGATAAGGAAGAGCCTTTTCTTTATTAAATTGAGGTATCCAAACACCTTTTCTTACATCAGAAGCCGTTATCGAAGAAAATAAAGCCGGACGATTTCCAAGCTCCCCTTTCCAATAACATTGATGTGCAATATGAATCGGTTGATGAGAGTCTAAAGTAAGTGCGATATAAGAAATTAGCTCCTGATTCTTTAATATAAAGTCTGCCATACGCTTCACGTCGGCATCCGCACCCTTTACAAACAGTTCTCCTGTTGGCAAGGTAAAATCATTTTGGATATCAACACCCAGTATAGCTACTTTTTTCATAATCTCTTGTATTTGTTCAATGTTATATTAGCTCTTACAAAGATACGACAAAAGGTAACAAAAGTAACACATATTTCACAGTTTCTACCGTTTCACTTTGGGCAATTACATATCTGTTATACGAGCCTACTGATGATAGTAACACCTTTATCTAATTTAGATAAATATAGGCAGAAATGATAAAAAATGCCGTATCTTCAAGCAATAAAATGAGTCTTATGCAAATACATATAAACAAAGGTGTTTTCTATTCATTTAAGATAAAAGATCATTAGTGTCCACTAAAAATTGGACGATTAAAAACTAAATAAATTTGGTTCACTTGAGTCATCAAGTTCTTTGACATTATTGAAATTCGATTTATTGAACAGGTCTCGAATGTGGGTTTTATCGGTAAGCGAGATTCCAAGAATCTGAAGTACTTCGTAAATGCTCCGTTCCAATTTCAAGTCGTGCTGAACTACTGCAACAAGACAGTAAGTGATTATAGCACAGTAGAGTTGAATGCGTACGGCGTTTTCGGAAGTTCCCCAAAACTTCTTGATTTTAAGATGTTGTTTTATCCATTTGAAGAACAACTCGATGCTCCATCGGTTACGGTAAAGCATAGAAATAGTCTCAGGAGAAGCAGTCATATTATTGGTCAGGAAGATGTATCGTGTACCATCTTCAGGGTCGAGGCATATCACTTTCCGTATTTTTTTTGGGTAATCCTTGGAGCTCTTATACACCGAGAACGTCCCAATTACATCGGAGATGATACCTTCCGGAAGCCGTCTTGTCCATGTTCTTGGCTTTAGTTTTACGTTGTTTTTGGCTCGTAACACGAAGTTCGCCTCAAGGAGGTCTATCGTGTAGAGGTTGCTAAAATCGTTGTATCCCCGGTCAAAAATATAGTGCGCTCCTTGTTCGTATGGAATCTTAGGCATTGCCTTTGTGTCATGAACAGATGCTGTTGTAATATGCACAAAAGCAGGAATTTAAGTATCGACATCAAAAAGAGTATGCATCTTAATGCCGCCTTTATGCTGACGGAATTTAGCCCATTCGAACATCTCAAGACATAGGTCAATCGTGGTTGAGTCGAACGCATAAACCGACCCTCCAAGTTTGAAGATTTCGGCTTGACGTTTCTTCCTCGCTTGCTCAATCATGAAGTAGGCATACTCCTCGAAAATGCGGTAATCCCGTTGCTCGTTTGCTTTACTAAGATTGCTTCGAGTAACCGACTTCCCGATTCCGAGGTGAAAGAGTTTGCCGGCATGAGCTTCCATTGCGACCACAAGATCACGTAAACTTTCACGGTTGGACAGTTGCCCAAACATCAGTGTAAGTAACTGATTCCAACAAGTATAACTCTTGACATATTTGTCTCCATCATACTTCTTTACGATGCGGTGGAACTTATAGGGATCTAAAAACGTGGCTAATTGGGCAAAAACGTACCTGTCTTTATTCATAACAGTCTGATTCAGACCGTAAAAGTAATTTCAAATCGTTGCGCACCAAAATCGCATCTAACAAATTGAATTTCAATTATTTCAAAGAACTTCTGTGATTTTTTAGTGGACACTAATGATAAAAGATAGAAAACGATTAGAGTCCGGCATTCTACTGGTTGAAGGAGAAGACTGGGTACTGCTGAGTAGTATTTTTTCTGATTATATTGTAGATGGTTATATGCTCATCAATAAAAAGTATATAACATCTATACACCAAACCGAAAAAGAGATATTTACCGAAAAGGTACTGAAAGCCTCTAATAAAACCGACATTGTTCCATATATAGATATACCTCACTTATCAACGGATTCTCTTTTCAAATGGATTGAAGACAAACATATTGTTTTTCAGATAGACAACAGAGATGAGCATCAATGCTGGATAGGTAAAATATTAGACTCGACCAAGAAATCCATATTTCTTACGCCGCTTACACCTAAAGGTGAATGGGACAAGTCTGTATATTACGCTTTTCGCAAGGCGAATATTCGGATCATTTCCTTCAATAGTGATTATATCAATTCACTAATGGCGTATAACAAAAAACATATTGAAGAGAATGAATAACAACCTAAAATAATAAAAGATGCAGCTTAACAAATAATACGCAGACTAAATATCTATTAAATAAAAAAATAAGATGAAATGGGGAAATTTAAGACTTTTTGTTCCCAATTTTTTTTTATATTTTTACACCGCATTTACTTAAAGAGTACCAAAAGATTGTATGGAAGAAGAAAAGATAGTACTACCCGAAATAAATTATTCTGACGATGATATAAAAACCCTCGACTGGCAGGAACATATCCGCCGTCGTCCGGGTATGTATATAGGAAAGTTAGGTGACGGCTCATCTGCCGATGATGGTATATATGTACTTCTCAAAGAGGTGCTGGATAACTCCATTGACGAATATATGATGGGGTTTGGCAAAAACATCGATGTTTCTATCACCGACGGTGTTGTCAAAGTACGCGACCACGGACGTGGTGTGCCATTGGGTAAAGTAAAAGACGTTTCTTCGAGAATGAATACCGGTGCTAAATACGATTCCAAAGCTTTTAAGAAGTCTGTGGGGTTGAATGGTGTTGGTATAAAGGCCGTAAATGCATTGTCTTCTTTTTTCCTTATTCAGAGTTATCGTGAAGGTCAAACAACTTCTGTAGAATATTGCAGAGCCATTGTAGAAAAAGAAGAAGCAATACACCCTACAAATGAAGAGAATGGTACTCTGATCGAATTTATTCCCGATGCTACTATTTTCACAGGATATACCTTTAGGGATGACTACGTAGAAAGCCTTCTTAAAAATTACGTATTCCTGAACACAGGGCTAACAATCACATATAACGGAAAGAAATTCCACTCCAAAAATGGTCTTGTAGACTTGCTAAATGAGTACATGACCTCCGAACCTTTATATCCTATCATCCACATGAAGGAGGCTGATATAGAAGTCGTGATCACACATACTGATCAGTATGGAGAAGAATATTACTCATTTGTGAATGGACAGCATACAACACAAGGGGGAACACACCAGTCGGCTTTTCGCGAATCATTATCTCGTGTGATAAAAGAATTCTATAACAAGAATTTCGATTACGCAGATATACGTAGCGGAATAGTTGCGGCAATCAGTGTAAAAGTAGAAGAACCTGTTTTTGAGTCGCAAACAAAGACTAAACTCGGATCTAAAGATATGGGACCCGGAGGTCCTTCTGTTCAGAAGTTTATCGGTGATTTCTTAAAGAAAGAACTGGATAACTATTTACACAAGCATGCGGATACATCAGAAGCTTTATTGAAAAAAATCCTGGAATCCGAAAAAGAGCGTAAAGCTATTGCCGGTGTAACAAAACTGGCTCGCGAACGTGCCAAGAAAGCAAACCTGCACAATAAGAAGTTACGCGACTGCCGTATACATTACAATGATACCAAAGGAGACAATTTGGATGAAACAAGCATATTCATCACCGAGGGAGACTCTGCGAGTGGATCTATAACAAAAAGCCGTAACCCAAATCTACAAGCTGTATTTAGCCTGCGGGGTAAACCACTGAACAGCTTTGGACTAACAAAGAAAATCGTCTACGAAAATGAAGAGTTCAACCTTCTGCAGGCAGCTTTAAATATCGAAGACGGATTGGATGGGTTACGCTACAACAAAATAATTATTGCAACCGATGCCGACACCGACGGGATGCATATACGCTTGTTGTTACTCACATTTTTCTTACAGTTCTTCCCCGATCTGATAAAGAAAAACCATGTATATATTCTTCAAACACCTCTCTTCCGTGTACGCAACAAGAAAGAGACAATCTATTGCTATACAGAAGAAGAGCGACTGAATGCCATCAAAAAACTGGGTTCGAATCCAGAGATAACACGATTTAAAGGGTTGGGAGAAATATCTCCCGATGAATTCGTTCATTTTATAGGAAAAGATATTCGCCTCGACCGTGTATCGATGAGAAAAGGAGACTCGGTAAGCAATATGCTCAACTTCTATATGGGCAAGAATACACCCGAAAGACAAGAGTTTATTATCGACAATCTTGTAATCGAAGAAGATTAACAGCACTATATGAATAACAACGCACACGCAATTATCCTTATTTCATCGCCCGATCGTCCGGGACTGGTAGCCGCAGTTACCGACTTTATTAATATAAATGGCGGAAACATCATCAATCTGGAGCAGCATGTAGATAAACAAGATAATACGTTCTTCATGCGTATAGAATGGGATCTTGCAAACTTCATTATTCCGAAGGAGAAAATAAGTGACTACTTCCAAACCCTATATGCGAACAAGTATAATATGACATTCAGGTTATACTTTAACGACCATACACCGCGTATGGCCGTTTTTGTTTCCAAAATGTCGCATTGCCTTTTTGATATACTGGCACGCTACACTGCGGGTGAATGGAAAGTAGAGATACCTCTTATCATCAGCAATCACGAAGACCTACGCTGGGTGGCAGAACGGTTTGGAATTGAATATCATGTACTAAAGCTCGACAAAGACAATAAGGACGAAATAGAAGCAAAACAACTCGTTCTCTTAGAAGAAAAGAAGATCGACTTTATAGTTTTAGCTCGTTATATGCAGATACTGACCGATAAGTTTATTGAGTCATATCCAAACAGAATAATCAATATACACCATTCTTTTTTACCCGCTTTTGTAGGTGCAAGGCCATATCATGCGGCTTACGAACGAGGAGTAAAAATAATAGGGGCAACAAGCCACTATGTAACAACCGAGCTTGATGCCGGACCGATTATAGAACAAGATATTACACGTATCACGCACCGTGACAGCGTTGAAAATTTGGTACGAAAAGGTCAGGACTTAGAGAAGATAGTACTCTCTCATGCAATAGAAAGTCACCTGAAAAGGCGCATATTGGTATATAAAAATAAGACTATCTTATTTTCATAAAGTACAAATATTCTGGCGTTTTATGTTATTTAATATACTCTGCCGGGAAGATTTTAAACTATGTTTGGTTATATTTGTACTGCTTAAATATAGTCCACTTAAAATCTTAAAAAATATAATAATATTAATCTTAAATACGATCGTATGTTTAAAAATCATCCTAAAGGTTTAGTAGCTGCATCATTATCAAATATGGGAGAGCGTTTTGGCTTCTATGTAATGATGGCTATATTAACGCTGTTTTTAATGTCTAAATATGGACTAGACAAAGAAGGCGCAGGTAGTATTTTCACTACATTTTATTTTTTCATTTATCTACTAGCATTAGTTGGTGGAATTATAGCAGATGCTACAAAAAAGTATAAAGGAGTTATTCTTATAGGAATAATATTAATGGTCCTTGGCTATGTAGTCCTAGCATATCCAACTCCCACCCCTGTTCCTGATAAAGATCTATATATAAAACTTACTTACCTGGCTTTAGGATTGATAGCCTTTGGAAATGGGTTATTTAAAGGTAACCTACAAGCATTAGTAGGTCAAATGTATGATAATGAAAAGTATAACAAAATGCGAGATTCAGGCTTTTCATTATTTTATATGTTTATTAATGTCGGGGCTATTTTTGCTCCAATATTTGCTGTTGCAGCCAGAAATCTATGGCTCAAAATGAATAACTTTGCTTATGAAGCCGACCTTCCAGCTCTTTGTCATGGTTATTTAAACAATAGCCTCTCATCTGATGCATCGACTAGACTAAGCGAGCTTGCAGCAAAAGCAAACTTAAGTGGAGCTCCTGCAAATATGTCAGATTTTGTAAATAATTATCTGGAAGTCTTCAATCGTGGGTATCAGTATGCATTTGCTATTGCTGTTATCGCTATGCTTATATCCCTTACAGTCTATATAGTTAATAAGAAAAAATTTCCGGATCCAGCTAAAAAGAAAGTTCTTGAAGCAGCATCAGCGGATAAAAAGGCTGAAATTGAAATGTCTGCAAACGAAATCAAGCAGCGTTTGTATGCATTGTTTGCTGTATTTGCTGTTGTAATTTTCTTTTGGTTCTCATTTCATCAGAATGGTCTTACATTAACCTATTTTGCACAACAATATACCGACCTGAGAGCTTTAGATATCAATCTATTCGGATTGGTTTCGATTCAGGGTGCAGAATTGTTTCAAGTTGTAAATCCAACATTTGTTGTTTTACTTACCCCTGTGATGCTTGGAGTGCTAGGTTGGCTAAAAGCAAAAGGCATTGAGTTAAGTGCTCCTCGTAAAATAGCAATCGGTATGGGTGTTGCTGCTATGGCTTATGTAGTGATGACTTTAGGATCAATGGGACTACCAGCATCCAGTGAAGTAGAAGCAATGGGAGGTCTAAGTAATGCAAAAAGAGTAACACCATTATTATTATTTGGTACATATTTTATATTAACAGTTGCCGAACTATTTATTAGTCCGTTAGGTTTGTCTTTTGTCTCTAAAGTTGCACCGCCTAAATTACAAGGTTTAATGCAAGGCTGTTGGCTTGGAGCAACAGCATTAGGAAACAAATTGTGTCAAGTCGGAGTTATATTATACGTTAGTACATCTCTAACAATCACATGGTCTGTATTTGTTGGGGCATGTATCCTTTCAATGTTTATGATGCTATTTATGATTAAATGGCTTGAAAGAGTTGCTAAGTAAAAAATATTAGTCTTATAAAGATAGCCCCGATCATCTCTAGATAATCGGGGTTATTTTATAATATAGAATGTAGTTTATTCTATCTCTTTTCCATCAATCTCAGGAGTACCCTCAATCAAGTCTTCCTTATTTTCTTTCTTACTACGAAAAACGACAACCAGATAAATTATCGACAAGATAGAAGCAGCACACAATAAATATACGCCACTACCCGCTCCCGGCAGTTTGTAGAATAAGTTCAGGGAAACAATAAAAGCAAATATGCTTGTTATAAGTAAAAGGACCCTTGCTGTTTTTTGTCTTAGCATAATCCAAAAACCGATTGTAATCACACTAAACAAAGGGACTAAATACACCACATGCGTGCTATATATCCACTCTTTATTCTTGGAAAAGAACTTAATAAAATTGGTAGCCTTCGTTATCTTTTTTTGTAAATCGGGCACATCCCAACCCACAATTTTAACACCCCACTTATCGAGCCAGGGAAGAAAGAAAGCTATAATAAAAAGCAGAGCAAAAATAAGCTCAAACGATAAATACCTGTTTTTCTTTTCCATACAATTCTCTATAATTCAATTTCATCGGCTGAAATATAGCCATGTGTTATACAATAAAAGATAAGTCCCGAAACTGTTTTTATTCCCAGCTTAGCTGTTATATTTTTTCTGTGCGAAAGCACTGTGTTCAAGCTTATATTCAGCTTATCTGCC
>ENA-OWNX01000478-OWNX01000478.1-gut-metagenome-genome-assembly--contig:-NODE-478-length-15182-cov-3.747236_pt1 | contig 15182 bp, 15 predicted proteins | sample MGYA00248250_ERZ651778 | MGnify/ENA primary metagenome ERZ651778 (study PRJEB26908, sample SAMEA4031702) | gut metagenome | biome: gut; feature: normal infant; material: stool | place: China | collected 2015...
GCTGTTTTTATCTGTCACTTTCTCTATATCCAGATTATAAACCCTTTCTATATAGATAAAGTTTTGAGGTTTTTGTGATTTTAAAAACCGAATACCCCCGTGTCATTACTATCCTCTTTCTTCGGACATGTTAAGTAAATGTACTTATCTTCTATTTTGAGTATATTCTCTTTTGGGACTCTTTCTATTAGCTTCGCCATATTTTTATCATCAGTTGGATAAATGAGTACAGTATTGCTTTTCGAAGCAAGCCATATATCGGAGAAAGATATGTCTTCTATCCATTTCAAAAGTGATGGTTGAGCATTTGATATAGACAGATTTCCTTTTAAGTATTTTATAGACGATGAATAAGGAATCTCTTTCCTCATTTCTAATGGTAAAGATATTCTTTTCATATTGAGCGTATCTACGTACAGATAAAGAAGCTCATCGGCATTCCTTTTAGCTTTGTTCGAGCCGGACTGAAAAACGATTGAAACATATTTATTGCCGATTGCTGCCTGATATTGGTACGCAGATAAGCAATTGAAAAAACGAAGGGTGTCGGCTCTCATACATTTGAATGTATGTAAGGAATATATCCCAAAAGCATTTTCGGGAGACGACATTTCATAAATATCTATTGTATATTTCTCCTCCTTGTATTTTATATCTCTCGTTGTTAGTTTTTCGAATCCATATTCGAGATATAAGTCGGAACCTCCATTCATAAAACCATATAGACCTGTCCCTACAAAGGTACGTTCCTTTTCGATCGTGATATCCGACAACGTTTGCCCTACTCCCAATAGAGGTAGCAATGATAAAAATGTTAAGAAAAAATATTTCATCTAGGCTAGATTTACTTCTGTTAGGTCTATTTTATTCTTATCTGCCACTCCGAGCTTTAGTTCCTCTGCCAGATGTATGAATTTGAGAGCAGTCGGTTTATCTTCCGATTGGATGCCTTCTTCTATCCTTTTTGCTATCACAATGTCATGTCCTATACGGTCAACAGCTACAGGGTCGGTTCCCACCAGAATAGTATTGTAATTGCATATAAATTGAGGATTCGCTGCAGGTCCTCCTTCGAAACAACCTATCAACCCGTCCACAATATTCAAAACAACTTTGTCTCGCAGCGGCGGGAAGGCACATACGTAGGCAGAAGTTTCGTGCCACAAATCCTTGTGCAGCCTTGCGGTATTTGAGATAGAGCCAAACGCAAGATTTTTCATACAAAGAGTAACTGATGATCCTGCATTTTTTAATACAGGCAGATTGATGATCTTTGTTACCTTTTGGGTACAGATCTTCGTAAAGTAAGAATATTTACCTCCATTCACCATAAAAGGTATGGTATAAGCGTCATACTCACCTTCTACATCAGCGTAGAAATAATGATCTTTATCGATGCGCTCTTCGCTGTATAATTTTCCTTCGCTATTATAGTAGCTGCCCGAAGCATCTTCACATTCAGTACCTGTGATGGTAATGCCGGGATAATTTTCTTCTGTATAGCCTGTTTCATGTAGTTGCATTTCCCGCCTGTCCCATATTACCATATTGCTACGGGGTATGCCTGCATCTTCCAGCTGTTTTATTACGGCTTGTGTAAAGGCATGTGAAGTCGTCAATAGTTTTCCGGCTACAGGATTAACCTTTAGTCCTATTACGTCATCTTTGCCGACAAACTGTAGCCAAGCCTTGTTGATATCGCTTTCTCCCGTAAGTTTCAGCATCGATTCTTTCAGCATCTCAAAAACGGTCTCCTCCGAAGGTTTTCCATCAGTAACAGCCAAGCTATGATTGACTCTGACTACTTTACCCGGATATTTACCCGGCATAGAAGATCCGGTTCTGGGAATAGATAGGGCATCCTTTATATTTGTCTCAGGCTTTACATCGGTATAGGTGAGGGTTGGAGCAGCTTTAAGGATAGGAGAAACTGTTGCACCTAGTCCACCGATAACTAATGACTTAAAGAATTTACGTCTTTCCATAGTGCGAAGGTTAAATTAACTGATTATCAAAAGTAAATAAATAATTTGATATCTAATAATAGTCTAAAAACAAAAACAAGAAAGGTGAATTTCCTTTCTTGTTTCTGTTTTATTTTAGTCGTTATCTTTATCCTTCTCCCTTTTTTTTCTTTCCCGAGAAGATCGATTTTAGTTTCTTTATTACAAACCGCCATATTATTGGCTGCACAATTTCCCATATTACGGGGTAATAAGCGGTTAATCCGCTAAGCAGACCGCTTGATGTTGAGGTTTCTTTTTGTCGTTTTTTACTTTTGGATGATCCCCCGAATCCAAATACGCTCAGTACAGAGTTTATAGTACTTTGAAAAATCAATGAACCTGCATTGTCTGAAAGATACGCCCAATGTTCAGATAGACGTTCTTCACCTTCCTTGCATTCAAGCCTTACTAATTCTTTTTCCTGACGCAGTTCTTCTAATGGTGTCAATCTACTCTTCATCATTTGTATCTATTTTACGCATAAATCTTATAGTATTCTGTAATATCGATTGTTGTATCTTTTTCCGAAAAAGAACTACAAGCAATAAAACAAATAATGAAAACAGAGTCATGATTCCAAAGCCTACAGCCAAGCTGTTGAATAGTTCTCCAAGAAAAAAAGCCATACCAATAAGCCCGAAGAATAAAATAACAGCAACAATAGCTATTATTATTAAGCCATATCCCAGACCGGAGGCAGATAAACCTATCTTCTCAAAAGTATCCAGTTTAAACAAACGGATACGTCTGTTGATATAGCTTAATAAATCTAATTTAATTTCTTCAATTAAGATTCCTAAGCTTTTTTCTTCTTCGGAGTTATTCAACATCGTCTCTTAATTCTTCCAGTTTATGCTTGCCTCTGCCGGCTGCGTTTCTTACATTTCCTTTTACTTTGTCTACCAGGCTATTTATATCTTTCAGCCATTCTTCCTTTTTGTCAGAAGCAGCAACATAGCCAACAGCTGCACCTAGCGCAGCACCTATAGCCAAGAACAATAAGTTCGAACCTGTTTTATTCATAATTATTTATTTTATAAATTAATTCTACATTAATATAATAACGAGTGAGAGTATCAATAAATTTCATCAACTCAACACTTTATTATAAATTGGATTGATCACTAAATAATACGGGCTAAACCGCTAATAATCTTCTTGCTTTCCCTAAAAGGACAGCTAATATAGCTATTTTTTGAAATATCAAAAATATTTTTCAGTAAAAATAACTATTAGCCCGATTGTTATATCGCTTCGCCGAATAGTGTAGCCGAAGTATTCCCTGTTACTTTTACGGTAACAAAGTCTCCTATGCGATGGTTTCCTTTGTCAAAAATAACAACTTTGTTTTGGGATGTTCGTCCAAAAAGTTGTTCCCTCGAGCGTTTAGAGAATCCTTCAACAAGTACTTCAAATACTTTGCCTACATCTCGCTTGTTGCTTTCAAGAGAGCATTCGTTTTGCAAATCTATAATTTCCTGTAAACGTTTTATTTTAACATCTTCAGGTATATCATCTTCTAATTTTTTTGAAGCGTATGTTCCCGGACGTTCCGAATACTTGAACATAAATGCCGAGTCGAAACATACTTCACGCATCAGTGATAGTGTTTCTTGCTGATCTTCTTCCGTTTCAGAATGAAAGCCGCACATGATATCAGTAGATATGCCGCATCCCGGTATGATACGTTTAATCGCTTCGATACGGTTCAGATACCACTCTCTGTCATATTTTCTCTTCATCACGTTTAGCATCTTGCTACTTCCCGATTGCACAGGTAGATGGATAAACTTACACAGGTTATCGTATTTTGCGATTACCTCCAGTGTTTCATCTGTCATGTCTGTGGGATAAGAGGTTGTAAATCGGATACGCATTTTAGGTGCGGCCTTCGCTGTCATTTCCAATAGAGCAGGGAAATCTACAACGCTGCCGTCTTCGTTTGTGAAGCGGTACGAATTGACATTCTGTCCCAACAATGTGGCTTCCTTGAACCCTTTTTCACGCAGGTTCTCCAATTCGTTAAGGATACTCTGTGGCGAACGGCTTCGTTCACGACCTCTCGTATAAGGTACTATACAATACGAACATACCTTATCGCATCCACGCATAATGGATATAAAGCCCGAAATGTGGTTTCCTCCAATACGCAGAGGGATCACATCTTTATACGTTTCGGTTTTGGATAGTTGAACATTGATTGCTTTGTTGCCATTTTCGGCAGCTCCTACCAGATTTGGCAGGTCGAGGTAGGCATCAGGGCCTACTACAACATCTACATGATGCTTGTCGTGTAGCTCTTCTTTCACTCGTTCGGCCATACAACCCAGAACACCAATAATCATATTTGGCTTCTTCTTTCTCTTGAGAGCGTTGAAGTAGTCAAGACGTTGAATAACTCTTTGCTCGGCGTTGTCACGTATCGAGCATGTGTTTACAAAAACAGCATCGGCTTCTTCCAGCTTATCTGTCATGGTATAACCATCCATTTGCATTACGGATGCAACAACCTCGCTGTCTGCTACATTCATTTGACAGCCGTAGGTTTCGATGAACAGTTTTTTGTCTTCGGTTGAAATCGTGGATTTAAAGTCCAGTCCTTTCTCGTTGTTCATAGAAATATATTTTAATATGTAATTAAGCTTTGATGATTTAGTCTCAAAACACCTTTAGCTGGCAAAAATACGAAGAAAAATGGAATTGTTTATTTGTTTTGTGCTTTTTAAGGGAATGTCTAAAGAATGGTCGTTAAATATTTGAATGTTTTTCAATCAATCCGTGATTATCTTTATCTTTGTCCGTTGACCTAAAAACTCTTTTATCTAAAATATATTTTATGAAAAGGAACCTATTTTTATTCCAATTATTACTTCTCGCATTTGTAATGAATGCTCAACCTAAGAAAGATTTTAAAACAGTGCGTATCACCTACCAGACAAGTATGAATGGTAAAGCCTACGAAGGATCAAATACCATCGTAGAGATATGCGGAACTGATGTGCAGATAAGTCGTAAATATGCCGAAGTGCAAGAGGGTACTCCGATACAATATACCTATCTTGATTATGCAACAAATGAAGAAACGAAAACTGCAAAGTTGGCAAATGGGAATGAGTTTTATACAACCCGATCATTTACATTAAAAGATAAACTGGAATTTTTACCCGAAACAGAAACTATTGCCGGCTACCTCTGCAAAAAAGCGAAGACTGTTATTAATTCTAATACGATAGAAATATGGTATACAACTCAACTAGGAGTCAAAGGATCTATGCAGCCCGGTGTTGGTTTGCCGGATGGAGTTGTGCTCAAGGTGGTAAGAAATGGACAATACGAAGAAAAAGCAACAAAGATTGATTTGCTAAAAGAGATTGTGAATGTAAAACCTGTACTTAAAGGAGATAAATTAACAGCTCCTGCCTATAATTACCGTATACAGCAAAGTCAGGTTATTGTAGCCGACGTGTTTAATAATCAGAGTATATACTTTAGGGATATTCCTAAGCCGGAGCAGTTGAACGATACAGAAATAATGCAATTTGCCAATGGTTCTATCGTCTTGAAAAAAGTAAAACTTCCTGCCGATAATAGTAGCTATTCTATTTTTGCTGAGCTAGCTCAACACTCTGAAGGGGACGCTTATGACCGTACGGGTAGCGTCTTTATCGTGCCTACCGATAAGAAGCAATCATTTATGGATGGATTGCTAAAAGGAAGAGAGGCATTACCTCAGTATACTGATAAACATGGGAAATCGTATGAGGGAATGGTTGCTACAGAAGATTATTTGCCGCCTCTCGAGTTGATGCGTTTTTATACTTCATTCGGAGTAAAAGGATATAACCATATTGAGGTAGCTGAATATAACTGGCCCGATTCTGTAGTGTTTAAACAAGAAATTACAGACTATGCCAAGTATCTGAAAAATGAAGTGTGGGTAGGTGCATGGATCGGAAATTATGCAAAAAACGGACATAATGTTTCTTTGAAGATTAAGTATTATCCAAACGAAAAGCGGGCAGAGAAAGAAGTATATCCTCTGTTTACAACTACAAATATTATGGAGATAGCAGGACAGGCTTATCCTGACGGATTGTTCCGTAACGATTCTCTGACTGTGAACTTCAAAACAGATGTAGACCTCAAGGATGCTTATATCCGTTACATATCTACAGGCCATGGCGGCTGGGGTGGAGGAGACGAATTTAATCCGAAGCTTAATGAGATATTTATGGATGGCTCTCGCCTGATCGCTTACACCCCTTGGCGCGAAGATTGCGGCAGCTATAGAGAGTTGAACCCGGCTTCGGGTAATTTCGCAAATGGTTTGTCTTCATCCGATCTAAGTCGTTCGGGCTGGTGTCCGGGTACAGTGAGTTACCCTGTGTTTATACACATTGGGGATGTGAAGGCAGGCGAACATCAACTGAAGGTGGCTATACCTGTGGGAGATCCCGAAGGTAGTGCGCTAAGTTATTGGTGTATCTCAGGAGTGTTAGTGGGCGATAAGAAATAAGACTATAATATTTCCGGAGCTCTGTGACTTTTATGTTTTTGGTGCGACTAATATAAAAAGAATATAAACCATACTATAGAATATGTATTATCTCGAAGCACACGATGTGGTGAAGCAATATGGTAGTCATAGAGCTCTCGATGGCGTAAGCGTGCAGGTGCCAAAAGGTTGCATCTATGGATTGCTAGGGCCTAATGGCGCAGGCAAATCTTCGCTAATCCGCATAATAAATAGGATAACTGCTCCCGATGAAGGACAAGTCTTTATAAATGGAAGGGTGTCGGTAGCCGATGATGTTTTCAATATCGGTTATCTACCGGAAGAAAGAGGCTTGTACAAGAAAATGAAAGTTGGAGAGCATATTATTTTTCTAGCTCAATTGAGAGGTCTCTCGAAAGAAGAGGCAGTACAAAAAACTCAATATTGGCTAAAGAAGTTTGATATCCTATCCTGGCAAGGAAAGAAAGTAGAGGAGCTGTCGAAAGGTATGCAGCAAAAGATACAATTTATTGCTACCGTCATACATGAGCCCGATTTGTATATCCTTGATGAACCTTTCAGCGGATTCGATCCTGTGAATACAGAATTGTTGAAGAAAGAGCTGTTGGATCTGAAAGCAAAAGGCAAAACAATAATTCTATCGACTCATAATATGGAATCGGTAGAGGAATTGTGTGACGAAATATCTCTGATAAATAAATCTAGGGTTGTATTGAATGGGAATGTGAAAGAAATACGAGCAAGATACAGAAAGCATATTTTCAAACTTCAGGTCGTAGGGGAAACTTTTGATTTGGAATCTTCTCACTTTTCGATATTATTGCAATCAACGGACAGTAATATTACGGAATTACTCATTCAGCGTAATGATGAGGCTTCCAACTCAGAGTTGATACAAGAGATAGCCAAACGCTATGAAGTGGTGACTTTTGAAGAAGTATTGCCTTCGATGAATGATATTTTTATACAAATCGTATCAGAGACAAAACAATGAGAGGATTAAAGCTAATTATACATAGGGAATTTACCTCGAGGGTAAAAACCAAAGCGTTTATCTTGACAACCTTGCTAACCCCATTCTTATTTTTGGGAGTGTCTACCATCCCGGCATTGCTGATGATGTTGAGTAGTAATGATGACATAAACAAAGTGTATGTAATCGATCACACAGGTTCTTACTTTAGTTTGTTTCAGTCGTCGAAGAACTATGAGTTTGTGAAATTATCGGATAGCGATAGTAAGCCGAGCGATAAGCGGACAGCGATATTAGAGATATCGGAAGATCTGAGTGTAAATCCAAATGCAGCAACTTTCTATTCTGAAAAGCAGCAGCCTCCTCGTGAATTGACTGTTTATATCAACAACATACTTACGGATGCTGTTAGAAATAAAAAGATAGATGATTTTACCCAAAGAAGTAATATCGAACCACAACTTGTTACCGATCTGCAACAAATATTGAAATCGAAAGATCATATTAATGTTTCCACTATCCGTCTCGATGAAGCCGGACAAAAGACCGAGACACTTGGTCAGGCAGCATCTTTTGTAGGGATGGGACTTACACTGTGTATGTTCTTCTTTATCATGATGTATGGGCAAATGGTGGTGCAAAGTGTTGTAGAAGAGAAAACAAACCGTATCATTGAAGTGATTATTTCATCCGTTAGACCTTTAGATCTGATGATGGGTAAAATAGTCGGAGTTGGATTAGTTGGTTTGCTACAATTGGTTATCTGGCTTGTTATAGGGGGAGGTGCACTTGTTGCTATGCAAATTTTCCTCGGGACAAGTGTAGATACCACTGCTACAATGGAGGCCCAACAGGCAATAAGTGCAATGACACAGAATAACTCGGAGATTACTTCTGCTGTTAATGGTATATTGGGTGTTAACTGGCTGCAAGTAGGAATCTGCCTTATATTATATTTTGTGGGAGGATATCTTCTTTTCTCCTCCCTGTATGCCATGTTTGGATCTGCTGCTAATGATTCGCAAGAGGCTCAGCAGCTAATGATGCCATTGACTATTATATTATTATTAGCCTTTTATACAGGTATTGCAGCCTCTCAGAATCCTGAAGGCGCAATGGCGTTTTGGTGTTCGATCATACCATTTACTGCCCCTGTCGTGATGATGGTGCGTGCTCCGTTCGAAATATCTATTTGGGAGTTGGCCTTGTCCGTTGTTATACTGTATGCGACAGCCATATTGATGGTTAAGTTGGCTGCAAAGGTTTATCGTGTCGGTATTCTGATGTATGGCAAGAAAGTAACCTTTTCCGAAATGTTTAAGTGGTTGAGATATAAATAATTTAAGATAAGTTTAGTGAAGCAATCCTGTCATATTTATTTTGGCAGGATTGTTTGTTTTTATTATTATTGTTAAATTTGCGTGCGTATTAAGGAGGATTCCTTAATGATTCCTTTTACAAACTTAGATAAAACAAACGAATACAATGACGATGAAGTCGAAACTCCTTTTAGGTTTATTGCTAATACTCTGCTTAAACTGCTTTTCCCAAGATATAACAAAGATAGAGGTTCTTTCCGTGCCGATGGATACCGAGATGCCATACAATGTGGATTGTGTTAGCTATAACCTTGCATTTCAGAATGTTATTGATAAGAAGACAATTGTAGGTAGTAATGCGATACGCAGAATAACGAGTGTGCTTAAAAATCTTCCTGTAGCCGAGAATGGCAAGTATCCTACTCCTGATACACGAATGAAGCTAAGCCTTTTTTCGAACGGCAAAGTAATATCGGAAGCTTGTATCGGTAAGTTTACCATCCTCAAAGAAGATGGGATATACTTTTATTCGAATGATATGTTGAACTTGCTAAATGACTTGTTTAGCTATAAAGAACAAAAAGGAGAAAGTGAACAATCTGAACCGAAAATTGAGTTTAACACAGTAAAACAATACAAAGGCTTCCTCGGGGCAGCTATGGGCACTATATCTTTCGATAACGGGAATAACTTCCTCTATGAAATAGACGGGTCGATTTTAAAAGAAAAGCTATTGGGTACATTTACTATCCAAGATAATATCATTGACTGTAGAGTCTCTAAGTCTTATAATAATGTATTTGAGAAAGGAGATATACTAAAGTTTATGATTAAATCCGACACACTATTTCAATACAATAGTGAACAAGAACCCGATAAAAAACGTCCTTTGCTTAGGATAAAATAAATTCAGACCTGAGGTTATAAGATTTCTCTAAAATAAAAATACAGTAAGTCTATAAGCCGGGTTCTGTACTCTTCAAGAAGAGTGCTTGCCATTTATCTACGCCTGATGTCACCAACAGGCTCTAGCGACCTACCCCCCGGCATCGGACGAGCAGCCCTACATGCGCCGGTATACATGGTCTTACAACTCGCAAGTGGTACGGCTCTATATATTGCTATACAGACCGGTGAGCTCTTACCTCACCTTTTCACCCTTACCCCTGATAGGGGCGGTTGTTCTCTGTTACCTTAACTCTGCCCTCGCGAACAGCTTCCCATTAAGAAATACGATGCTCTGTGTTGCCCGGACTTTCCTCTTTCTGCCTTGCGGCAGCCAGCGGCAAACCGACCTACTGCAATTTGATGCAAAGATAGTTCATTTTCTTGGAATATATCTTACTGCTTTCAGTTTGGATTTATTCGTTGCTTTGTTTAGTTCTCTTATCCTTATACATGTCGTTGAATTTAGGACGAATTAGTAGACGTAGCGAAACATCATAATTCAGATAACTCCATACCCAGTCGATGAATACAGAAACCTTATTTCTCATTCCCACAATAGAAAGGATATGTACCAGCAACCACAACCACCAGGCAACCCAGCCTCCAAAGCGGAGTTTCCCTAGGTCGGCAACAGCAGCATTACGCCCAATGGTAGCCAATGAGCCTTTGTCAACATATACAAATTTATCCCAATTGTCCGATTCTCCCCTATTGATATTTTTGGCTAGTTGCTTTGCCATCTGTAGGGCTACTTGAGCTACCTGGGGATGACCGACCGGATAACTTTCGGATGTTTGTAAAGAGGTATCGCCAATTGAGAAAATATCTTTATAGCCATTTACCTGATTGTATTCGTTTACAACCAAACGTCCTCGGTTGTATGCCGTTTCGTCAAGACCTGCTAAGCTATTTGGCTTAACCCCTGCCACCCAAAATACATTACGGGAGCGTATTTGCGTGCCGTCAGCAATATTCACATAAGGACTTTCTACCGATTTTACCGATTTCTCCTGATAAACGATAACACCTCTGTCTAGCAATGTTTTTAATGCCGTTTCGGATGCTTGTTCCGACATGCCTGCCAGTAGACGGGAACCTGCATTCACCAAGTGTATTTCCATTTTAGTAAAGTCTATCTCCGGGTAGTCTCTCGGCAAAACCGTTCTTCTCATGTCGGCTAATGCTCCGGCTAATTCAACACCTGTCGCACCTCCTCCGACGATAACAAAAGTCAGTAATTCTTTTCGTTTTTCTTCGTCTGTTGTGATCAAAGATTCCTCGAAGCTTAATAGTATCCTGTTTCTCATCAAGAGTGATTCGGATACAGATTTTAGTGAGAATGTATTTTCTATTAGATCTGTATTCCCGAAATAATTTGTATCGCATCCTGTGGCGATAACTAAAAGGTCGTATGTAATGATGCCGATATTTGTTTCAATCTTCTTATCAGATGTATTTACGCTTAAAGCCTCACACATTCTGAAATGAAAATCTTTATTTTTCTGAAAGTTCTTTCTATATGGATAAGATATCGAGCTTGGTTCTAATCCCCCGATAGCTACCTGATAGAATAAGGGTTGAAACTGATAGTAATTGTTCTTGTCTATCAGTACTACCTGATATTGATTCTTATCCGCTCTTTTTGCAAGTTCGAGTCCGGCAAACCCTCCTCCGATAATAACCAATCGTTTCTTCTTTCCGGAGTCGGGCAAGTTTGCTTTTATAATCATATTATAGACATATTTAAATTAAAAAACCATCTTACTGATAAGAGTTGATCAGTAAGGTGGTTTTATTTATATATAAAGATAAATTTAATTATCTTTCTTAATTTCCTATTTTGGCTTTAGCTTTTGCTTCCTTTTTTGATTCCCACTTAGCCTTAGCTACTTCGTAAACACCCGGAAGAATAGATACGACAACAATAATAATGACTACCTTGTCGAGATTTTTTTTTACTTTTTCGTTACTTCCTATAATAGCACCTAAAGCACAAAAGATAACCACCCATGCTATACCTCCTATAACATTTTAGGAGAAGAAATGTTTATATCTCATTTTGCCCATTCCTGCTACAAAAGGAGCGAAGGTGCGAACAATAGGTACAAAGCGGGCAAGGATGATGGTTTTGCCGCCATGTTTTTCGTAGAACTTGTTTGTTTTTTCAAGATATTCTTGCTTGAATATCTTCGACTTGGGATTGCTAAAGAGCTTTTCTCCAAAGAGGCGGCCTATCGAATAATTTACTGCATCACCTATAACAGCTGCTACAATCAGTATACCGACAAGGTAATAGATATGTAGCGGATTATCGGGACGTACGGCGATAGCCCCTGCTAGAAATAATAAAGAGTCACCCGGTAAAAATGGTGTTACAACCAAACCTGTTTCGCAGAAAATGATCAAAAACAAAATGGCATATACCCATAAGCCATATTCAGTTACCAGCATGTCTAATGTTCCGCCTGTATCTCTTAACAGGTTAAGAAAGAAGTTCCAAACTTCGTGTAAGAATTCCATTTTAATGTTGTGTTACTTAATTTTTATGGTAATACGAGAAATGATGAGATTCGCACCTCATCATTTCCCATTAAATTTTTCACTTAACCAACAAGCCGGCTGCGACTTCATCTCTCTTTGCTTTACCTGCCAATTGTTCAACAAGGCTTAGCGCAAAATCGATAGTCAGTCCGGGACCTCTTCCGGTAGTTATATTTCCGTCTATTACAACAGCTTTTTCTGTTTGCAATGTAGCTCCTTTCAGGTATTGTTCAAATCCGGGGTAGGCTGTTGCCTTCTTCCCTTCCAAAAGACCTAAGCCTCCTAAGACCATTGGTGAAGCGCATATTGCAGCAACCTTTTCACCTTTGTTGGCAAAAGTGAGTAGTTCTTTTTTCAAGCCTTCGTGTTCGTTGAACTTTGTTGTGCCTCCCGGTAAAACAAGCATTTCTGCTTTAGAGAAGTCAACTTCGTCGAACATCAGGTCGGCTATTACAGGTATTTGATGACTGGCAACTACTTGTTTGCTATCAGTCAACGAAACTGTTTTCACATCCAAACCTCCACGACGAAGGACATCGACTGTTCCAAGAGCTTCAATCTCTTCAAATCCTGTGGTCAGAAATAAAAATATAGTTTTCATATCCATTTAATTTAAATTAAACTTATATGTGATTGTTCCTTTTTGATTGGTGACGGATGACACTGTATTGAACTTTGTTCTTTTTGCTGCTCTTAGAGCTTCATTCTGAAGATTTGTGTTTGGTGTATTTGTTCCTTTGCCAATTCTCGCATCTATTACGTCTCCTTTAGCATTTACCAATATATCGACAACAACAGTACCGTAATCGTCTACCGAATAGTTGGGTTTGATCAGCCCGCCGCTGCCAAGGCTGCGTCCACCAAGATCGAACGATCCCCAGCCGCCAACACCTGACGTTTTGCCATAGCTGGCATTTCCTGTTGGTACACCTTGTGTGCCTGTTCCTTCAGTATTGCCTCTGCTGCCGCTGCCTGTTCCATTGCCAAACAGTCCCGCCATTTGGTTGTTGATCTGTCCTTTCTTAGCCGCTTCTTGTTGTGCTACACGGTCAGCTTCAGCTTTCTTCCGCCTTTCGTCTGCTTCTTGCTGTTTCTTTTCTTCCGCTTTCTTCTTAGCTTCTTTTATAGCTACTGTTTCTTCCAGATTTTGAGTAACGGGAGCTTCCTTTGTGTTCGATACTGCCGGTTTTGTTTTGGTTGCAGTATTCTCTACCATCGGGATAGGATCTTCAACTACATTGGGTGAAGTGGCTTCTTCAGCTCCGGTATCTCCATTGCCTCTACCAAAGGGCTCATCGTCTCCAAATGCATCGGGTACGTTGCCAAACATAACAGGAACTCCTCCCAAATCTTCGGCAGTCCTTGCCATTGGTGTCAAATCGAGGGTATAAAAAATAAGAGCTAAGATAATTAGCAAGTGAAATCCGATTGTTGCACCTAGACCTATTATTTTATCCTTCTGAGCTTCCATTTTTTAGTCTACTTCAGTTTTTGGTTTCAGGCAGTCCTTGTATGCCTTTATTGTATTTTCAAGACCCAAATACAATGCGTCGCTGATAAGGGCATGCCCGATAGAGACTTCATCTATTGTGGGTATATTTTCATATAGATAATTCAAATTTTCGAGACTGAGGTCATGACCTGCATTTAATCCTAGTCCAAGTTTCTTCGCTAATTTGGACGCAGCTACAAAAGGCTCTATGGCAGCTTCTCTGTTTTTGACATAATTGGAGGCATAAGGCTCAGTATATAGCTCAATTCTGTCTGTTCCCGTTTTTGCTGCGGCCTCTATTATTTCGAGCTCTGTGCCAACAAAGATAGATGTGCGTACACCTACAGCCCTGAATGTATCAACCAAATCGGAGAGGAATTGTTGATGTTCAACAGTGTTCCAACCGGCATTGGATGTAATCGCATCGGGCTTGTCCGGAACAAGTGTTACTTGTGTGGGACGTATCGTTGTAACAAGGTCTATAAACTTTTGTGAAGGATAACCTTCGATATTAAATTCAGTTCTGATCTTCGCCTTTAAGTCATACACGTCTTTGAATCGAATATGTCTTTCGTCGGGACGAGGATGAACTGTTATACCTTCTGCACCAAATTTTTCGCAATCGAGAGCAACTTGTACAACATCCGGAACATTACCTCCTCGAGCATTGCGTAGTGTTGCAATCTTATTAATATTTACACTTAACTTTGTCATGTCAAACCATTAAAAACCGCCGTTCTTCACAAATTGCCAGAGATAGATGTTAATAGATAAAACTTTTTTAGCACCTTTGTGGAACGATATCAAACTACAAATGTAATATGATTTGATGAGAATGCGCGTATCAGTTCCGTTTTATTAACAGCTTAGAAAATCATTTGTTTGTATATAAATAGGTTCCGTTAAAAGTAAATGCGATGAAAATAGCCATATTCGGTAGCAAACATCAGAAGAAAGAACAGGTCGAAAAGTTATTTGGAATCTTAAACGATAACAACGTAGAGATCTACCTTCAAGAGAAATTCTATTACTACCTAAGAGATTGTCATCACTTGCAATATAATGTCGCAGGTATTATAAAGAACGATGAGTTCGATGTTGACCTCGTGGTAACAATCGGAGGAGACGGAACATTCCTGCGTACGGCATCGGTAATAGGCAAAAAGAATATTCCGATACTCGGTATAAATGCCGGACGATTAGGCTTCTTGGCAGATGTAGGCGAAGAAGATCTGGAAGCTACCTTCGAAGATGTATTTTCGGGTAACTACCGTATCGAACATCGCAGCCAACTGCATCTGACTACCGAACATAAGATATATCATGGCTTCAACTACGCTCTCAACGAAGTGGCTATTATGAAGCAGGATACCGCTTCGATGATTAC
>ENA-OWNX01000481-OWNX01000481.1-gut-metagenome-genome-assembly--contig:-NODE-481-length-15067-cov-3.767779_pt1 | contig 15067 bp, 13 predicted proteins | sample MGYA00248250_ERZ651778 | MGnify/ENA primary metagenome ERZ651778 (study PRJEB26908, sample SAMEA4031702) | gut metagenome | biome: gut; feature: normal infant; material: stool | place: China | collected 2015...
CGACGGTAAATATACGGAAGCTTTAGAGATTATAAATATGTCGTCATCTGAATATGACTTTGATCTGTATCTGCTTAAAATAGAATGTTACCTCCAGCTGGAGCTTTATGTGGAAGCATATAAGCTGACCGAAGAAATGCTAGAGAAAGAAGAGGATGAAGATCCTGAAACGATCTTCGCCGAGCTTGGATTCCTTCATGTTGAGGCTGACTGTTTTAAAGAGGCTGTTTCTTACTTTGAGGAAAGTCTGAAGCATAATCCCGAAAATACAGATGTATTGTCTGATCTTGCCTATTCGTACGAAATGCTCGATAATTTTGATGCAGCGATAGAGACTACAAATAAAATTCTGGATATTGAGCCGTATACGTATGAGGCTTGGGTTAATCTGGGGAAACTATATTCTCTCAGAGAGGAGTTTGAGAAGGCGATAGATGCCTTTGACTTTGCTCTCACGATTAACGACTCAGATGACAATGTGCTGAAGTTAAAGGCTCACTGTTTGTCATTGGCCGGAAGAGCGGAAGAGGCGATTGAGATTTTTAATGAACTGTTGCAAACGAGTTCAGGCGATAGCTCTATACATTTTCTATTGGCAGAATGCTATCAGTCTCTTGATATGTTTGACGAAGCTTTGTCGGCTCTCGAAGAATATGAAAAGCTGAATGGAGAGACTTCCGAATCTATTTCGAGAAAAGCATACGTTTTTCTGCAACAGAAAGAATATAATAAAGCTTCACAGATAGTGCAGAAGGCACTCGCTTCAAATCCTGACTTTTTTGACTTGAATATGATTGCAGGGGAGATTGAGTTTAAGCAGGAGCGGTATGACAAGGCAAGAGAATATTATTTAAACATCTATACTGAGGATAACGAAAACTTTCATTTGACAGACAGGCTGGCTTTGGTTAGCATCAAGGAAGAAGATTATGAGAAGGCTGCTTATTATACAGAAAAGCTGTTAGATCTTGATCCTAATAATCTGGCGGTGAAGGAGCGATTGGCTTTGCTCTACTTTGAGATGGATGATAATGAGCATTTCAATGAAATACTCGATCAGTTTACCGATAAGGAGCTTCTTTCATTGTTTCAGCTTATTTATATTCCACAAAATCCGAACTTATTTGATAGGGATACCTTGATAATTTATCTGAATAAAGCTCGTGAGGCAAGAACTCTATTCAAAAATTTGAAATATTAACATTTTCTCATCATTGTGTATAGTGTATTATTTTTCAGATTATTATCTATCAAGTATAATGATGAAGAATAGCGAATTGAAGGAATGTAGGGAATTTTTTATTCCATTTATTTGGTAAATAAATATTTTCAGCTACCTTTGCACTCGCTTTGATAAAGCAACAGGGAGATTCCGTAGCTCAGCAGGTAGAGCACATCACTTTTAATGATGGGGTCCTGGGTTCGAGCCCCAGCGGGATCACTTAACAAAAAGCCTTTCAAAAATGAAAGGCTTTTTTCATTTTTACCTACAAGTATACTATATCAATCTACTAGCCCTTTTCAAATGTCTTATTTGTCATTTAAAGCATAATCAATATTCGTATTTTCTCATCATAAACTATAGCATCCTTCCTAAACATCAAAGGTTAATATAACACAGAAGTCTCAGGACTGTAAAAAAATAAAAATAGCTCTTTAGTAAGAGCAAAAAATGATGTATCTTTGTGCGCATTAAATAAACATCCCTTACTTATCTATATTTATGCACGAAAAAATCATTATTCTTGATTTCGGGTCACAAACCACCCAACTTATTGGTCGCAGAGTAAGAGAACTCAATACATACTGCGAGATAGTGCCTTACAATAAATTTCCATTCGGAGATGAAACTGTAAAAGGAGTTATTCTTTCGGGAAGTCCATTTTCGGTAAACGACTCTGATGCGTTTAAACCTGAACTTAGTGAAATAAGAAAAAATTATCCTGTTCTGGGTATTTGTTACGGAGCACAATATTTGGCTTATACATCGGGCGGAAAAGTAGAGAAAAGCGACTCTCGCGAATACGGGAGAGCTCATCTTGCCAAAATAGACTCTTCGGAGCCTCTCTTTGATGGAATACAAGCAGGTACTCAGGTGTGGATGTCGCATGGTGATACAATAACATCTCTTCCTCACGATTTTAAAACTATAGCCAGTACAGGTGATGTAGAGGCTGCAGCATACAAAATAGATGGAGAGCCTACATGGGCTGTGCAATTCCATCCCGAAGTTTTTCATACCACAGATGGTACACGCATATTAAGCAATTTCTTGAATATATGTAAGATGAAGCGCGACTGGTCGCCTGCTTCTTTTATCGATACGACTGTCGCAGAGCTCAAAGAACAATTAGGAGACGACAAAGTGATTCTTGCACTCTCGGGAGGAGTAGATTCGTCAGTAACGGCAGTCCTTTTGAATAAGGCAATCGGTAAAAACCTTACGTGTGTGTTTGTCGATCATGGCTTGCTTCGTAAGAACGAATTCGAAAACGTTTTGAAAGATTATGAGCATCTTGGCCTTAATGTGATAGGCGTTAATGCTAAAGATCGTTTCTATAAAGCTCTTGCTGGGGTTACTGATCCTGAGCAAAAGCGTAAGATAATAGGTAAAGGCTTTATTGATGTTTTTGATGAAGAAGCACATAAGCTCACCGATATAAAATGGCTGGGACAGGGTACTATTTATCCTGACATTATAGAATCTTTGTCGATAACAGGCACAGTAATCAAATCGCATCATAATGTTGGTGGTTTACCTGAAAAGATGCACCTGAAGTTGGTAGAACCTCTTCGCCTGTTATTTAAAGATGAAGTGCGCCGTGTAGGTCTTGAGCTTGGCATGAAGGAAAATCTTATTAAACGTCATCCGTTCCCGGGTCCGGGTCTTGGAATTCGTATCCTTGGCGATATTACTCCCGAGAAGGTGGAGATTGCTCAGAATGCGGATGATATTTATATCTCTATGCTACGCGAATGGGGGCTGTACGATAAAGTATGGCAGGCAGGAGCAATATTATTGCCAATCCGTTCGGTGGGAGTAATGGGTGATGAGCGTACCTATGAGAATACAGTAGCTTTGCGTGCCGTAACATCTACAGACGCTATGACTGCCGACTGGGCACATTTACCTTATGAGTTTTTGGCTAAAGTCTCTAATGAGATTATCAATAAGGTGAAAGGTGTAAATCGTGTCGTTTATGATATATCGTCAAAACCACCGGCAACTATCGAGTGGGAATAAGATATTGACAAAATATAAAAAAGGACTTCAACTTGAAGTCCTTTTTTTATGTCCTATACGAAAGTCTTTTATTCCTTTTCTAACAACACTTTATCTATAGCCTCTTTTAGGGCATTTTTAGGGAGGGCACCTTGTGCCATCTGCGGTGTTCCGTTCATCGGTATGAACAGAAGGCTTGGGATGCTTCTGATTCCAAATAGAGCGGATAACTCAAGCTCTGCTTCCGTATCTATTTTGTAAATATATATTTCCCCATCATATTCTTTTGCTAATTCCTCCAAAACAGGAGCTACAGCTTTGCATGGCCCACACCAGTCTGCATAAAAGTCTATTAAGGCGGGTTTGTCTCCCAAGTATTTCCATTCGCTTGGATTGGCTTCGTAATTAGCTACTTTCTTTAAAAAATCTATTTTATTTAAATGTATTGTTTTCACTTTGTTTTCTGTTTTAGCAGGTTCCTCTGTCTTACTGTTATTGGTTTGAGCATAAGTTGTAAGCGAGATTCCTGCGATCAATACTAGTAATAATAATCTCATTCTATTTGTATTATTTTTCTTTGTTTATTTCTTCCGATCCGGCATATTGCTGATTCTCATCTATCTGGCAATATCCTGTTACGCAGCAGGAAGTATTTACTGCCACGATAAAGATACCTAAAATAAATTGCAAAGAACGAGTAGCTATCCACTTCTTTATATGCTTTTTCATCGTTTTTTTCTTTTTCTAAAAACAGCTACAAATATAATATATATTTTCCTATAGAATATATTTCTATGGTTAAATAAAATAAATTATGATATAGACAACCGGATGGCAATTAAACTGTAAAAGGATTTGAAAAGATAAAAAGCAAATAAGTTTTAACTCCGTTTTTCGAAGCCAAAATAAAGATTCATCACACTTTCATTTATTTTTTTCTATCTTTGTTTTCTTATAATTGATTCATAAAAACATCTAAACTATATAAATACTGTGTCAAAAAAGGTAGCTGAAACCCCACTGATGAAACAATATTTTGAGATCAAGAGTAAGCATCCTGATGCTATATTATTGTTCAGAGTAGGAGACTTTTACGAAACATTTTCGGATGACGCTATCGATGCTGCCGAGATCTTGGGAATCACGCTCACACGTAGAGGAAACGGTACTGCTCAGTTTGTAGAATTGGCAGGATTTCCACACCATGCATTGGATACATATTTGCCAAAGTTGGTACGTGCCGGAAGGCGTGTCGCTATTTGTGATCAATTGGAAGACCCTAAGCAAACGAAGACCCTCGTAAAGAGAGGTATTACCGAGCTTGTTACTCCCGGGGTCTCTATCAATGATAATATACTAAATCATAAAGAGAATAATTTCCTTTGTGCCATTCATTTTGCAAAGAACACTTGTGGCGTTTCTTTTCTGGATATCTCTACCGGAGAATTTCTGGTTGCAGAAGGTACAAAAGAATATATAGATAAACTTCTTACAAACTTTTCTCCTAAAGAGGTGCTCTTAGAGAGAAGTAAGAAAAAAATGTTTGAAGAGTCGTTTGGGTCTCGTTTTTTTATTTTCCAGCTCGACGATTGGGTGTTTACCGAAGATACAGCGAAAGGTCGCCTTTTGAAACATTTCGAAACCCGCAATCTGAAAGGTTTCGGTGTGGAGCATCTTACAAACGGAGTTATTGCTGCAGGGACAATTCTTCATTATCTGGATGTTACTCAACATACTCATATCGGGCATATAACATCTCTCTCTCGTATAGAGGAGGATAAATATGTGCGCTTGGATAAGTTTACAGTGCGTAGCCTTGAAATTATCTCAACGATGAACGAAGGAGGCAAAAGCCTGTTGGACATCTTGGACAAGACAGTCTCACCAATGGGGGCACGCATGCTTCGTCGCTGGCTTGTATTCCCCCTCAAAGATGTAAAACCTATCAATAGCCGCCTGTCGGTTGTGGAATACTTCTTTAAGGATATCCAACTGAAAACTTTGCTCGAAGAACAGCTTGCGTTGATCGGAGATTTGGAACGGATTGTATCTAAGGTTGCCGTAAACAGAGTTTCTCCGCGCGAAATCGTTCAACTTAAGGTGGCATTGAAAGCGATAGAACCGATACGAAATGCGTTCTTGGCTTCGGACGAACCAAGTCTGAGGGAAATAGGAGAAAGGCTCAACCCTTGTCCGGTGATACATGATCGTATCGAAAAAGAAGTGCAACCCGATCCCCCTTCTTTGATTAATAAAGGGAATATAATAAGAAAAGGAGTAAATCCGGAACTGGACGAACTTCGAGATATCGCCTATTCAGGAAAAGATTATTTATTAAAGATACAGCAACGAGAAACTGAAGCTACAGGTATATCATCTCTCAAGATCAGTTTTAATAACGTATTTGGCTATTATATTGAAGTCAGAAATACTCATAAAGATAAAGTCCCTGAAGGCTGGATACGCAAGCAAACATTGGTAAATGCAGAGCGTTACATTACTCAGGAGCTGAAAGAATATGAAGAAAAGATACTGGGTGCTGAAGAAAAAATTCAGGTTTTGGAGTCTAATCTATTCAATGAACTTGTTCTTAGCATTGTAGAGTATATACCGGCAATACAGGCAAATGCAAGTCTTATTGCTCAGACCGATTGTTTGCTTTCCTTTTCCAAAATAGCAAAAGAGAATAAATACATCCGCCCCGAGATAAATGACACGGATGTTTTGAAGATAAAGAACGGGCGACATCCTGTAATAGAGAAGCAATTACCGCTTGGGGAAAGTTATATTGCCAATGATGTATCTCTGGATAGTAACAAACAACAGATAATAATTATTACCGGGCCTAATATGGCGGGTAAGTCGGCATTGCTTCGTCAAACTGCACTTATTACACTGATGGCACAGGCCGGAAGTTTTGTCCCTGCCGAATCGGCTCAAATAGGATTGGTGGATAAAATCTTTACTCGTGTAGGAGCTTCTGATAACATATCTGTAGGCGAATCTACATTTATGGTAGAGATGAATGAGGCCTCTGATATCTTGAATAACTTATCACCTAAAAGCCTTGTTTTGTTTGATGAATTAGGGCGTGGAACAAGTACCTATGACGGTATTTCTATCGCATGGGCTATTGTAGAATATATTCACGAACATCCTAAGGCAAGAGCAAAAACCTTGTTCGCAACGCACTATCATGAGCTGAACGAGATGGAAAAATCCTTTAAGCGGATAAAGAACTTCAATGTCTCGGTTAAAGAAATAGATAATAAAGTTATATTCCTCCGTAAACTTGTTCCCGGAGGGAGTGAACACAGCTTTGGTATACATGTAGCTAAGATGGCAGGAATGCCTCAAAGCATTGTTAAAAGAGCCAATTCGATATTAAAACAATTGGAATCGGATAACCGTAAACAAGGTATATCGAAACCGATTAAAGATATCAAAGAAAACAGAGAGGGGTATCAGTTAAGTTTTTTCCAACTTGATGACCCTGTTCTCAGTCAAGTAAGAGATGAAATTAAATCATTAGATGTTAATAACCTGACTCCCATGGAGGCTTTGAACAAACTTAACGAAATTAAAAAAATAGTATCCGGTAAATAGGAGTGGATAGATTTTACATACGTGTAACTTTATAAAATAATAAGAATACTTCCCTAATCAAATTCATAAATAGAATTTGGGAATTTCAAACTATTGCAAAACTGTACTTTAGGTAGTTTTTCTTTTAATAAAAAAACTATATTCGTGAAGTTTTTTTGTTTCTTTGTGTTTTAGAATAAATTAAATAACAGCTATTTCTGTAAAATAATGAATCGCAAAAAGATATTGGTTACCGGTGGTGCGGGATTTATTGGTTCACATCTTTGTGAAAGACTTCTGAAAGATGGAAATGAGGTTTTATGCTTAGACAATTATTTTACAGGCTCAAAAGATAATATCATACATCTTTTAGATAATCCCTATTTTGAATTAATCAGGCATGATATAGTCCATCCTTTTCATGTAGATGTGGATGAGATCTATAATCTGGCTTGCCCTGCTTCTCCGATACACTATCAGTACAATGCGATAAAAACAATAAAAACGTCTGTGGTAGGAGCTATCAATATGCTTGGTTTGGCAAAACGCCTGAAAGCAAAAATCCTGCAAGCTTCTACAAGTGAGGTATATGGTGATCCCAATGTACACCCTCAGCCCGAATCTTATTGGGGAAATGTGAATCCGATAGGGATACGCTCTTGTTATGATGAAGGAAAGCGTTGCGCCGAGACTTTGTTTATGGACTATCACCGACAGAATGGAGTAAGGATAAAGATTGTACGTATATTTAATACTTACGGTCCTAATATGAACCCAAATGACGGCAGGGTTGTGTCCAATTTTATTGTACAAGCACTCAAGGGAGAAGATATTACAATATATGGTGATGGCACTCAGACAAGAAGTTTTCAGTATGTAGATGATCTTGTGGAAGCTATGATTCGAATGATGGGCACTGATGACTCTTTTGTAGGCCCTGTAAATACAGGAAACCCGGGAGAGTTTACAATGCTTGAACTTGCAACCTTAATACTCGAACTTACAGGTTCAAAGTCGAAGCTGATATTTATGCCTTTGCCTAGTGATGATCCTAAACAGAGACGCCCTGATATAACTTTAGCAAAAGAAAAGCTAGACTGGGAACCTAAGGTGCAACTCAGGGATGGGTTGATTAAAACGATTGACTATTTTGACCGAATCTTAACATAATGGATTATAATAATGAATGCAATTTACAAAACAACAAGATTATTAGCTGTAATGCTTCTGCTAGCAACAGCCGGAAATGCACAAGATAATGTAGCGATTGTAGGAGTAAGAGCCGGAATAAATCTTTCCGGACAAGATGGAGTGCCAAGGGGTGAACTCGATAGCTATGCTAAAGTTGGCTTCAATATAGGTGTGACGGTAGATTTCAGATTATCAGATAAAATATATTTGATAACGGGTATGGAATATACAGTAAAAGGGGCTAAAGGGAAAGAATATATAGAGGCCACATCTGATGCTCCGGGTCATTATTTTATTAATAATGATAAGCCTGCGTATCTGCAAGTACCACTTCATGTTGGCTACCTGTGGCCTATAAACCGGGATTTTCGTCTGATGTTTCATGTCGGACCTTTTATGGCATATGGCTTAGGCGGTAAAACGCATTGGACATACGTTTATGACGATAAAGAATTTAGAAAGAAAGAGGACTTCTTCGGTGTTGGTGTCGGAAAATTTGACTGGGGCTTAGGAGGCGGTGTTAATACCGAATACGACAGATATGTTTTGGCTATAGGGTATGATCGTGGATTGAGAAATTTTGCACCCGGATACAATGATGGAAAAGCCCGAACAAGAAATATGTATATTTCATTAGGATATTTATTTTAAACGCAAACAAGAATATGAAACTGTCAATAATCATTCCTGCGTACAATGAGGCAAGAACAATTCATTTTATACTCGATAAGGTTCTTGATGTACAGCTAATAAATAATATAGAAAAAGAAATTATTATAGTAAATGACTGCTCCAATGATGATACTATAGAGGTTGTAAAGAGATATATTGCAGGGCACTCGGGGTGTGACATGAAGCTGTTCGAACAACCTGTTAATATGGGGAAAGGAGCGGCATTACACCGAGGGATAAAAGAAGCTACGGGTGATTATCTTATAATTCAGGATGCTGATTTGGAGTATGATCCCCAAGAATATAATATTTTGTTAAAGCCGGTTATTGATGGTTTTGCCGATGTAGTGTATGGTTCTCGTTTTATAGGTGGAAAACCTCATCGGATTTTATTTTTCTGGCACTCTATTGGCAACAAGCTTTTGACATTTGTTTCTAACATGTTTACGAATCTCAACCTTACGGATATGGAGACATGCTACAAATTGTTCAGGACTGATATAGTGAAATCTATTTCTTTGAAAGAGAGACGTTTTGGATTTGAACCCGAAGTGACAGCCAAAATATCAAGGTATCCTAATGTGAGGATATACGAAGTAGGTATTTCTTACTATGGGCGAACTTATGAAGAAGGTAAAAAGATAGGTTGGCGAGACGGTATGAGAGCTTTTGTCTGTATGTTAAAATATGGATTGTTAAGAATGAACTAGATGGGCGTGGTTACAACCCGGATAAAGAAGATTCGGTAAATTGGATGAAGCTTTTCCATGATAATCGTTTCTTTTCTTCTTCAATTTTTTCCTTATAGATAGAGATCTTTTTTTTATCCGAAAAGAATTCCAATATAGCTTCGGCGATGTCTGTATTGGTTGCAGTTGGTGCTACAACTCCAATTTGGGCATCTTTTACACTATTCCCTAGTTCTCCCACATTCGTGGCTATTATAGGAAGTTTCATCTGTATTGCAATAGCAGTAACTCCGCTTTGTGTCGCAGATCGATATGGTAATACTAAAACATCTGCAGCCGAGAAAAAAGTAGCGACCATATTATCCGGAATATATTGCTCAAATACTCTTATATTGTCCTTTAATCGAGACTGTTCGATAAGTTTGTTATACTTCTCAAAATCGCCATAGCTCTCCCCTGATATGATGAGCTGGAAGCTCTCATCAAGCTTATCCATAGCTTCTATGAGTAAATCCAAGCCTTTATATTCTCGTATGAGACCAAAAAATAAAAGGTTCTTTTTGTCACTTCTTATTCCCAATTTATCGCAAGCTCGCTCTTTTTCTATTGTTTCGCCATAATTATCATATATTGGATGCGGATGTAAAAAAATATTAGCCCCTTTGCACAGAGATAATACATCCTTCCTTACTGTTTCACTTAATACGATAAAAGCATCACATCTATCAAAAAATAATTTTGTCAACGGTTTATCTATAAATCGTTTTTCGTGAGGAATCGCATTATGTACAAGTGCCACTATTTTTATCTGCTTGTTTAGCAGCAGGCAAACAGAGCTGTAGGCAGGCACCATAAATGACATCCAATAGGAGATAATGAGTATGTCAGGCTTGTATTTATTTATTTCTTTTGCTGTTTTTATATAGCTGATAGGGTTTATGCTGTTCAGTGTACGACGGCTTTCTATATCGGAATATTCATTGTCTGGGACATACTGGCTTTTTCCCGGAAATAGAAAATTAGGGTATAATGTTTTAAATGAAAATGCCTTCACCTCATTATTTCCCGATAGCCCTCTGTAGAGCAATTCGCTAAATTGGGCAATTCCTCCTCTGTAGGGGAAAAATGGTGAAAGGATCGCTATTTTCATACTTGTTTTTTATTCAGTTCTTGGTGAATACGAGATACGACCATATCTTCCGAGATTCTCTCTAAGCAAGCATAATCTTCTCGTTGGCAGGGTAGGTCTCCATATACCGAGCAGGGTCTACATTTAATATCTATTTGGATCGCATTGTCTAAGTCCTGATTGAACCCATAAAATCCCAATGATGGATGTGTTGCACCCCAGATTGAGATTACAGGAACCTGAACAAGAGATGCCAGATGCATATTTGCAGAATCCATTGAGAGCATTACATCCAGATATGATATAAGCATAAGCTCTCTTTCCAGATTTAATTTCCCCATTGTATTTACTGTATTTGGAAACATTTTAGCCCATTTAGACAGAGCTCTATCTTCCTCTTTCCCTGCACCGAACAAAAATATAGTAATATTGTCGTCTTTGGATAGTTTCTCAATCACTTTTTCCATTTTTTCCAGAGGGTATATTTTGCCCTTATGCTTAGAAAAAGGAGCAATTCCGACCCATTTTCCGGTTTTTTCGGTAGCTATAGACCTTAAGCTGGAAAAGTCTTTGGGTATAAACTGTAGTATATTCGTAAAAATCATGGGAGCAGGAAATCCCAAATCGTCAAATACTTTTTGATACCGTTCGATAGTACTTTTTAAAGGGGGCTGTAGATTTTTATTGGCAATCATTTCTCTTTTTTCTTTACGCCCTTTGTCTATATAAGCCACTTTACGCCCTGTCATTTTCATAAAGAAACGGATGGCTTTAGATCTCAGAACATCATGTTCGTCGGCCACATGAGAAAAGCCAAGAGTTACAACCCTCTTGATGATTCTAAACAGCCCTACTATGCCCTTGTGTCTGCCGGTAACGTCTACCGGAATAACATTAATGTTGAAGCCTAAGTTTTCGAATAGAGGGGCAAAAGCTTTTCGCGTCATTACCGAAAAACGGTCTTGAGGGTACTTTGCTGCAACAGAAAAAATGACAGGTACAAGAATTGCAACATCCCCAAACGAGGAAGTGCGGATTACTAATACTTTAGCCATAATTGCAAAATTAGTGTTAGGTTATTTTGATTCTTTTCCATATAAAACAGGATTAAGAGCAGGATCATTATACATTTTCATTTGCTTGTATACCTTCATATACTTGTTTCCTGCTTCTATGTCCTCTAATAATTCTTCAATAGCTGTGGATAAATCTTCACGCTGGGCTAACAATATATCTAATTTTTTAGAAACCTGTTCGTGATGATTTGCATCCGAATCTTTTCTGTCTACCTCTTGCTGCATGTGATATATTTTGAGAGCAAGTATCGATAAACGGTCGATAGCCCATGCCGGGCTTTCTGTATTGATACGGGCATTTGGTTGTATCTTTATGTCTTTATATTTATCAAGGAAATAGCTGTCGATTAATTCAACCAAGTCAGTTCTGTCCTGATTCGACATGTCTATTCTTCTTTTTATTTTTAGAGCTTCTGTTGGGTTTATTTCAGGGTCGCGAATAATGTCTTCCAGATGCCATTGAACTGTATCAATCCAATTTTTGAGGTACAGAAAATACTCGATGGTTTTTTCTTCAAACGGGTTGTTTATTGGAGTATCAACATGATCTGCCTTATGGTAATCATTTATTACTTGTACAAAAATGGAATTACTTAATTCGGTAAAAGTCATGATCTAGATTTTTAGTATTACTTATTTATTAATTTATTTTTTACTCGCCCACGTTTCCCTATCCAAATTTCGGTAATTTATTGCTTCTGCCAAATGTTTTGAATGAATTTTTTCAGAATTATCCAGATCCGCAATGGTTCGAGACACTTTTAGTATCCGATCGTATGCTCTTGCTGATAAATTGAATCGATCCATGGCCGTTTTAATAATAGCAATCCTTCGTTATCGGGTGAAGCATATTTAGCCAGCATTTTGGGTGTCATCTGAGCATTACAATAGATACCGTCTTCATTCTCGAAGCGTTTACTTTGGTGTTCTCTTGCAACAATTACCCGCTCTCGAATGAGGTTACTTGCTTCAGCAGGGGTTTTATCCGATATTTTTTCAAATGGAACAGGTACTATTTCTATATGAATATCTACCCGGTCGAGTAATGGCCCCGATATCTTATTCAGGTACTTTTGTACTGCTCCATTGGGGCAAACACATTCTTTTTCGGGATGATTGTAGTACCCGCATGGGCACGGGTTCATCGAAGAAATCAGCATAAAGCTTGCAGGATACTCCACTGTAAACCTTGAGCGAGATATGGTTATTCTTCTGTCTTCGAGCGGTTGTCTCATTACTTCGAGTACACTTCGGCTAAACTCGGGTAATTCGTCAAGAAATAATACTCCGTTGTGAGCCAGACTTATTTCTCCCGGTTGAGGGTATGTTCCGCCTCCAACCAAAGCTACATCAGAAATTGTATGATGCGGACTACGGAACGGACGTTGAGCCATCAGTGCTGTTTCTGTTCCTATTTTTCCGGCTACGCTGTGTATCTTTGTTGTTTCAAGGGCTTCATGCAAAGTGAATGGGGGTAGGATGGAGGGCATTCGTTTGGCCATCATCGATTTTCCTGCACCGGGAGGGCCGATCATAATGAGATTGTGACCTCCTGCTGCGGCAACTTCCAGTGCTCGCTTTACGTTTTCTTGTCCTTTTACGTCCGAGAAGTCGAAATCGAACAGTTGTTGGGCATTATAGAATTCGGTACGCGTGTCCACAACTGTTTTTTCCAGATCGTGGTTTCCATTAAAGAAGTTTACTACCTCTTTGATGTTATCTACACCGTATACCTCAAGATTGTTTACAACGGCTGCCTCTCGTGCATTCTTATTGGGGAGTATAATCCCTTTAAATCCCATTGTTCGAGCCATTATGGCTATCGGTAAAACTCCTTTAATGGGGAGTATGCTGCCATCGAGAGAAAGTTCTCCCATTATTATATATTCCTCAAGTTTATCTGGCTTCACACTTTCTGATGCCGCTAATATGCCGATGGCTAAAGGCAGGTCGTAAGCTGTGCCTTCCTTGCGTATATCGGCAGGAGACATGTTTATGACGACTTGTTGTCTTGGAAATTTGTATCCGTTTACTTGCAAGGCCGAAATGATTCGTTCATGGCTTTCCTTCACTGACGCATCAGGTAGTCCGACCAGCATGAACTTAATCCCCTTCGAGCAGTTAACTTCTATGGTGATAAGTGTAGCCTCTATTCCTTGAACAGCAGCTCCAAAAATTTTGACTAACATCTATTATATTGTATATAGTAGTAAAGTTGTACTTTTATTAGTACTACACAAATATAAGGAAAAAAAAGGAATCCCTAAGTGTTAAGACCTATTTGCCGGAATCAACCAGCTCATTCATCTTTTTTATTAAAGTGGTAACGGGGAAATCTCTATCGGTTATATTACCCGAAGGTGATATAAGTACATTGTATGGTATTTCGCGTATATAATAAGTATCGAATTCCTTTGCAGACCATCCGCCTTTTACGGGTATAATAGTCCATTTTACAGAATCTGTAAAGTTTTTTGATATAGGTTCATCTTCTATATCTTTGATAATAGATATGAATTCGATATTCTTTTTCTGTTTCTTCAATTCATTATACACCTTTACGGCATCCTTTTTTTCTAACTTGCATACTTCACAAGTTGTAGAGGCAAATGTTAATAGTACATATTTCCCTTTAAAGTCGGACATCTGCACATTTTTTCCATTTACATCTTTCAAGTTAAAAACGGGTGCTATTGCTCCGATCGATGATCTTTTTACTTTATCTCTGAATTGTTTTAGATCAGCAGTTAGTTGGAAGTCAACCGCTTTTCCTTTTAGTAAAGCGAGGTTTTCATCGAGGCGGGGAATAGATGATTCGTCTTTGAAAAATGTGTTGATTAACATCACGCTTGCTATCTTCTCTGGATTTGTTTTTATATAGTTAGCCGCAATGTTCGATAATTCGAAGTTTATATTCTTTAATTCTACTACGTAGTCTTTAACTTTCAGGGTATCGTTGTTGTCTGAATTTTTTCTGTCGGCAGCAATCAAAATGTCTGCCCGATTTTTTAGCAAATCTTTGTTTTGATTCTTAAAAGTAGTGAGGTCATCATTCACATCTCCGCCTTTCACGTTTATCAAGTCGGGGTATAATGCATCTCCTTTTAGTTCTACATCCCATCCTTTGTTTACAAGTATATAGGTGCTTTTTGTATTCTGATTGAAATAAAGGGACATTTCTGTAAGCGTGTCAACCGCTCCTTTGAACGAAAATTCTCCTTTTGCATTTATCGGAATTGTATCTATAACAACGGAGTCGCCTACTTCATGAGACATTAGGAAATAATTTCCTGTGAGATTTTCCAGTTTTCCCGATATCTCATATTTCGATGTCGCTTTTTTGTCACAGGATATCATTACTGTAGCACAAAGTGTAACGATTCCTATGTAGCGTAATACATTATAGATAGACATTCTTCCTGATTTTGTTAAGTTATATATCTTCCCCTTGATATTTTGAACGTGTAAAGATACTATTTATTATTTAAACGTTTAAAAAAAT
>ENA-OWNX01000489-OWNX01000489.1-gut-metagenome-genome-assembly--contig:-NODE-489-length-14900-cov-30.899278_pt1 | contig 14900 bp, 13 predicted proteins | sample MGYA00248250_ERZ651778 | MGnify/ENA primary metagenome ERZ651778 (study PRJEB26908, sample SAMEA4031702) | gut metagenome | biome: gut; feature: normal infant; material: stool | place: China | collected...
CGGGAAACCACATGGGACACGGCCAGCCACCAAGACCCCGAACCGTTCCCCGGCTTAACAACAAACCCGGCTTAATCACTGTTAAACCGACATCGGTTTAACAGCGACCATGGCACGCAGTGCACCGGCATGGTGTACGCCACCGGGGTTATGGAATATGGGATGCTGCCGTCGACCGGCACCGTCGGCGACTCGTACGACAACGCCATGGCCGAAAGCGCCGACGGCGCGTACAAGACCGAGCTGGTATGGCGGCGCAAACCCTTCGCGGATCTGAAGGACCTGGAATTGGCGACGTTCCGGTGGGTCTCGTGGCGGGGACTCGAAGCGCCTGCACCAGTCCCTGGGCTACAGGACACCCGAAGCGGCGGAAACCGAGTATCATCAACATCAAGCGGCACAAGCCGCCCCACTATAAGAGCGGAACAAAAGTCAGGCCACTTCAATAAGATGATAAAAGGGATTGTAGAATGGAGAGAAGGCGTGACGGATGGAATTGACCAGCGTGACGGATGGAATTGACCAGCCTGATGTATCTGGTGTCGATAAACATTGTGACGAAAAAAACTCAGACCGTGAGCCGATTCGTGTAGCCCAGATTGTCGGTAAAATGCTTGGTGGCGGAGTTGAAGCCGTAGTGATGAATTATTATCGTCACATTGACCGCAGCAAAGTGCAATTTGACTTTTTAGTTGATGAAGATTCCACTCGTGTCCCAGAGGATGAAATCACTGCTTTGGGTGGCCGAATATTCCGCATACCACCCTACCAGCATCCAATCCGCTACCGTCGTGAGCTGATTCGCTTGATGCGTGAACAGCAGTGGCCGATTGTGCACAGCAATATCAATACGTTGAGCGTGTTCCCGCTATCGGCGGCAAAGAAGGTTGGAGTGCCGGTGCGTATCGCGCATTCTCATTCGACTATGGGCAAAGGCGAATTTGCAAAAAACGCGATGAAACTTGTGTTGCGTCCGTTCGCCAATGTGTATCCAACGGTTCGTTTTGCATGCAGTCGTTATGCAGGAAAATGGTTATTCGGCAAAAATGCGGATTTTACCGTGATTCCCAATGCTATCGAATTGGATAAATTCCGTTTTAATGCTGAAACGCGTAAACAAACACGTAAAGAGCTCGGCATTTCGGATGATACGTTCCTGATCGGTCATGTTGGACGTTTCATGCCACAGAAGAATCAGTCGTTTCTGGTTGATGTGCTTGCGGGGCTGCTTCCTAAACGCTCTGACGTCATGCTCGCCTTCGTTGGTGATGGTCCTGACAGGACTGCGGTCCAACAATATGTTGAAGAACTTGGTATCGCTGATCATGTGCTATTCCTCGGTCAACGCTCGGATGTCAATCGTCTATACCAGGCGTTCGATGTGTTCTGTCTTCCCAGTCTTTACGAAGGATTGTGCGTCGTTGGTATTGAAGCACAACGAGCCGGACTTCCATGCCTGTTCTCCGACGCAATTACACGAGAAGTTGATGTAACAGGTGCGTCTAGATTCATGCCTATAACATCGCCTGAAGAATGGATCTCGTTTATATCGGCAATTGAATCGCTATCAAACTTGCATTCCTCGAAGCGCTCAGATCAAATTAGCGGTGATATCGAAGAATACGATATCCAACGATGTGCAAACAGCTTGGTAAAAAAATATGAATCATTTATCTGCGAATAAGAGGAACGGGAAGTGAAGATGAATCCACGTGTTGCTGTTATTACTTCCGGTTACTTGCCGGTTCCTAACGTGCTTGGTGGCGCGGTCGAAGCGTTGGACATGATGATGGTCCGAGAGAATGAGAAGACCGCGAATTTTGAGTTCACGGTTTTCTCTTCCTGGGCACTTGGTGTTGATGAAGTTATTCGTGATGGTGCTTTTCAACATACTGATTTTCGCTTTATCAAAACGCCAATGCTAGTAAAGGCTGCCGATCGGTGTATTTACTGGGCCGCGAAATATATTCTTCGCAAGAAGAAGCTCATGAGCTACCGGTATATTGCGCAACGTTTGTGGTACATCCGCAAGGTGGCCAAAGCATTGAGCAAAGACGATGCGAGCGGCAAGACGCCATTCGATAAGGTCATGATTGAAAACCATGCCACATTGTTCATGACCATGCAGAAGTACCGCAACGCTGAACGTTATGCGGACAAGGTGTATTACCATCTGCACAATGAAGTGACCAATGACTTCGGTTGCAAGCATGAGATAGCCCAGGTCAAGAAGGTTTTGGGCGTTTCTAATTACATCGTTGAGACGCTTGACAGGTTCCTTCGAGAGCATGGCGAGGGCGGGCTTAAGCCCGAGCAGAAGGCGGTATGGCGCAATGGTGTGGATACGAGTAGGTTTGGTTCGGAGGAAGCCGACAAGAAGGCGCAGGTTTTCCGTAAGAAATATGGCATTGGCGAAAATGATGTTGTATTCCTGTTCTCAGGCCGTCTTACCCCAGAAAAAGGAGCGGAGGAACTACTTCGAGCTTTCAGTGAAGTTGCGGAGGAAATTTCCAACGCGAAGCTTGTAGTTGCAGGCGCGTTCTTCTTTAATTCGAATATTGTGAGTCCGTTTGAACAGAAGCTGCGGGATTTGGCATCAAATCCAGGTGTGAAAGACCGTATTATTTTCACTGGTTTTGTGGACTATGACGACATGCCTGCCATCTACGCTATGTCTGACGTATGCGTTCTGTCGTCAATTTGGGATGATCCTGCACCTTTGGCGGTAATCGAGAGCCTAGTTTCCGGCAAGCCGTTGATTACCACGCGCTCCGGAGGCATTCCAGAATATGCGGATAATCAGTCCGCCATCATCCTTGAGCGGAATGATCGGCTCGTTGATCAATTGGCTGAGGCCATGATTGAGCTTGCCCAAGATGCAGGCAAACGAGCGGCTATGGGAGCTCATGCGGTAACATTGCGCTCGGGGCTCAACAAAGAAATGTACATGTCGCAGTTGTCTGGGCTTATGAGGTGATTGCGTGAATAAGTATAAGAATTTGCTGATTAATGTCGGCATCTTCGGACTCAGCGCAGTAGCCACTAAACTGATGGCATTCATACTGATGCCGTTATATACCCTGTACCTATCTACAGAGGAATACGGCATCATGGACATGGCTACCATCATGGTGACCACATTATTCCCTGTACTAACTTTGCTCATCAGCGAGGGCATGCTCCGTTTTACGCTTGATGATAAGTCAAAAGCCGCGTTTTATATTACCGAAACCATGCTGGTCATGTTGGCAAGCTGTGTGCTATTGGCAATTCTTCTGCCAGTATTTGATTTGCCTATTTTTGGTGGGCTAGGTAGATATAAAATTTGGTTCCTGTTGTCCTATGCGGCGTTGTGTTTTCCCTCTGTGATGGGTACTGTCGCTAGGGCTATGGATCAGATGAAACTCATTGCTTACGCCTCAATATTGTCTGCGCTTATTATGGGCGTGCTTGCTTATGCGTTGATTGCCGGAATGAATCTCGGTCTTATGGGGTATTTCTACTCTTATATCGTAGGCAATGGTTCAGCGATCCTGGTATATCTTTTCGCCGGTAAGCAGTATCAGTTTATCGATTTTACAGTATGGCGAAACAATGCGTTTCTTCGTAAGCAGCTTTGGCGCTACTCACTGCCATTGGCTCCGAATTCATTGTGCAATCAGATTCAGACGACAGTTAGTCGTTTCATTATTACAGGTGTACTGGGTATTTCCGCTTCTGGTTTGTATGCTGCAGCTTCAAAGATTCCTAATTTGCTTAATGTGCTTCAACAGATTGTTCAACAGGCTTGGCAGCTTTCCGCGTTCCAAGAGTTTAAGAGCTCTGGGCTCAAGCATTTCTATGATGTAATTTGGCGTGTGTATCAAGCCCTGATGTCGATAGGAAGCGCGTTAGTGATTACGTTATCTCCGTTCATCGCCAAGGTACTGATGCAGCGTCAGTTTTACTCGGTATGGCCGCTAATTTCCATCCTTGTATTAGCTTTCTATCTGGGTGCCATCAACAATTTTCTTGGCACAATTTATCAGGCATATATGCGTACAAAGCCATTGCTTATAGCAACGATTGTAGGAACTGTATCATGCCTTGCGTTTACTGCTATGTTCGTGCATAGTTGGGGTATTTTAGCTGCAGCGCTTGGTGTACTTGTGGGTAGTTTGACGATATTCGTAATTCGTGTAATTGATATCCGTCGTTTAATGCGTGTCGACATGAGGCCGTTTCCCACTGCCATTACCATGGGGCTGCTCGCTGTTCAATCTGTAGTGACTCTGAGCCAATGTGGCCATTACCTGTCTTTGTCATTGATTTGCCTGTTATCCATTGCAAGTGTTCAATGTTATGAGCTCAAGCCTTTAATTAATTTGATGTTTGGAAGGAGAAAATATACAGCATGAGCGACAATCCATCTAGCTTTCATGAGGGGGCCACGCCAGAAGACTTCCCCTTGATTTCGGTAATTGTCCCTGTATATAAAGTCGAGCGTTATCTCGATCGTTGTGTGCAGTCAATCGTTGACCAAACGTACCGGAATTTGGAAATCATCTTGGTTGACGACGGCTCTCCGGACTCCTGCCCAGACATGTGCGATGCTTGGATAGCTAAAGATTATAGAATCCGTGTTATTCATCAGGAGAATCAGGGATTGGGAGCTGCTCGAAACAGTGGAATTGAAAGTAGCACGGGAGAGCTCATAGGCTTTGTGGATTCCGATGACTGGCTGGAACCAACCATGTATGAGGCTCTTTTTAATTCTCTTAAAAACAATGATGCCGATATTTCTATGACCGCCAGCATTATGGAATATCCTGATGGACGACAAATCTGTCCCTACCAGCCTAATGTCCATTTAGTGATGACCACTTCAGAATCATTCAAGTATGTTAACCTACCGGGCTACTCGACGATTTCTGCTTGGAGCAAGCTTATCAAACGCTCTGTGTTGGGGGATATACGTTTCCCGGAAGGGTGCATTAATGGTGAGGATTCGAGATTTACTTATGAAGTACTTGCGGCAAGTAAACGAACTACTTTTGATTCGGTGCCTCTGTACCATTATCGGGCAACTGAGGGAAGCCTTTCTCGTACATACACAAACTATAATTGGGCAGGTTACGAAGCTACTAAGCAGATGGTAGAACTGGTACGTCGGAGGTTCCCTGAGCAGCTTCCTTTTGCCTTGTACGGGTTGATGCGGAGCATGATAAGCCTTTATGATCAGGCTCTTGTCACTAGGAGTTCCAAAGAACAACAATGGCGACGTTTCGCAAAAGATACGCAGGCCTTTGTTAGGCGCAACATAGGGCTTGTTGCCGAGTCGGTGGATCTTCCTCGGGGACGCAGCATGCAGCTTAAGCTCATGGCGGTATCTCCAGTCCTCTACAGTGTGTCTTTCCTGATTTATAAACGTATCCATCCGGAACGGAGTAAGTAAGAAGATGAGCCTTAAACAACTTGCCTTGCAACTGGTATACGGGCACAAGTCCTCGTCGGAGCAATATGTGTCGTGGCTTCGTAGACAAGGGATGCATATAGGGCAGCATGTGCATCTGTATACGCCATGGTCTATCAAGATTGATACTCAGAGACCTTGGATGATTGAGATTGGCGATAACGTACATATCACTGCAGACTGTTCTATTTTGCAGCATGACTATAGCTGGGCATTGGTGCAGCGTCTTACCGGAGAAGTGTTGGGCTCATGTGGAATGGTGCATATTGGTAATAATGTTTTCATTGGACAGAAGTCATTGATTCTTAAGGGGGCCGAAATCGGAGACAACACTATCATCGGAGCTGGTAGTGTGGTAACCGGTCATTTGGAGGGGAACGCTGTATATGCAGGCGTACCGGCGAAAAAGATTTCTTCTCTAGACGAATATGTAGACAAGCGGCGTAACCTTCAATTGGAGGAAGCGACACTATTAGTGCGTAAATATGAGGAAGTGTACGATAAGCGTCCGCCTAAGGAGCTGCTCAGGGAATTCTTCTGGCTATTCGAATCTCGTGATGCTCAGCTGAATGAAACATTCCAGGATGTATTTCGCCTCGATGACAATACGGAGCGATCGCAGAAGGCATTTATTCGCAGTGAGCCTATGTTCGAAGGCTATGAGGCTTTTCTTGAATACGTCGAATCGGACCCACAATGAGCAGTATCGGAAAGGAACTTCCTATGACTACCTCTTACACTATCACCTGCAGTCGGCCGACGAATTATGGTGCTGTTTTGCAAACCTATGGTTTGAACACCGCACTACGTAAGATGGGTGTGGACGCAAAGGTGCTGGATTACAATCCCAAGTACTACTACACATCCACACAGCCATTGCCTATTCGTATGGTCCGTGCCGTCGTGCGTTTCCCCGACTTGACCAAGGGGCGCAAGGTATTCGGTAAGTTCCTGGAAGATTATGTGCCCATGAGCGCCAAGACATATCGCACTCTTGCTGAAATCGAGGCTGATGTGCCTCAAGCCGATGTTTATATTTGCGGCAGTGATCAGATTTGGAACTGTAAGAATAAGCTTAACGGTAAAGACGATGCGTTTTTCCTGTCGTTTGCGCCTGCGAAAGCTCGGAAAGTGGCATATGCTGCCAGCATTGCCATGCCGGAAATTCCTGACGATCAGAAGGATCGTTATCGTCGGTTGATTTCCAATTTCGATGCTGTGTCTGTACGTGAACCGTCGTCGGTGTCCATGCTTGAAGATCTCGGCATTAGTAATGTTCAATCCGTTATTGACCCAGTATTTCTGCTTGAGAAGGATGATTGGGACGTAATCGCCGACGCCAGCGATTTCATTCGCACTGAAGACTACGTACTGGTATACGGCTACAACCGTCAGAAAGATGTGTATGCCTACGCACGTCGGCTTGCCAAGAAGCTAGGCGTGAAAGTCTATACCATCGGTACTGCCATCGAAGATTACACACTTGATCAGGACCGTTATTTCTGGAATGCTTCTCCTAACACTTTTGTGAACCTTATTCGCAATGCGAAAGCCGTGGTGACAAATTCATTCCATGGCACTGTGTTCTCTATTGTGTACAACAAACCATTCCACTTCTTTACAGTTAAGCAGACCACAAACTCACGCATGCTCGACCTGCTGAATTCGCTGGCACTAAAAGACAGACATGTTACCAGTGGCGACCTGCTAAGCAACCACATCGACTATACACAGCCGAATACTCTACTCGCTTCATTACGTAAACAGTCATTAGCTTATTTGCATAGCAGCGTATCGGAACCACTAAATCAGCAATAATCAAGAGTCCAAAGGAATGTCATTATGAATTGGAAGAGCACTGTAGAACAGTGGATGCCAAAACCGCTTATAGCTCCTCTCAAGAATCTGCGTCAAAGCATTCATCTATATCAAGATTCGTGGGCACAAGCCAAGCGGTTTAATCGTAGCTACTCTCGCATTATGCCCCATGAGCGAGTAAGAATCGAGACACGAGTGATGTTTCTCAGCCATCAAATTGAAAAGGGGCTGAGCCATCACAATTTTCGCTATGGGTTCGGGAAAAAAGTTTTTAACGAGCTTCCGACCCTGCTTACACGTCTGGAACAAGCAGATCTGAATTTCGCTAATAACACTGTGTACAAAGAAAGTCTTGCTGCGCTTCATGAGTATATGCAGCGTCATCTCGATGCGGAGAAAGATATTTCTTGGCAGCAATTGTTATTCACTGCAGATCAGTGGCAACGCATTATGAATACCGAATCAAACGATGGTGGAAGCATATCTATCCGTAAAAGTGACAAGCTCAATAACAAAGATCTTTCCTTTGCTGCGCTAAGTGAAAATAGACATTCAGTTCGTGAATTTGCTGATGAGCCGGTGTCCCTAGACGAACTTAACCAGGCAATTCAGATGTCCATGCGCACTCCATCAGTGTGTAACAGGCAACCCACCAGGGTGCATGTCATTCTCGACAAGGAAGTCATCGCAGAGGCTTTGCACATTCAAGGTGGTGTTAATGGATATCCAGCCCCTCCCGCATTGCTGATGATTACTTCTGACTTGCGTGCGTTTATGACATCTTATGAGCGCAATGAGGGATATACCGACGGTGGCCTGTTCGGAATGTCACTACTATTATCTTTGGAATCTTTGGGAATTGGAGCTTGTCCGCTCAATACCATGTTTACGGCAACTGCAGAAAAGAAAACCCGCAAACTTTTGCATTTGCCTGACAACGAAGTACCCGTCATGTATATCGAAGTTGGACATTTCTTGGACGAAACACGTACCTGTCGGTCCACTCGATTCCAAGGCTCAGATATTACCTCGGTCTTGCAGTAACCACAGACTGATATTCCCGTTCGCGTACTTGCATCTGCGTGATCAGATAGTCGCATAATCAGCAAGGAGCCTTCCATGGACGAACTCTCTGTTTTCGTCACTACATCATTGCCCAAAGCTGGAGCGCAAGTTGCCGGGTTGCCATTGACGCTGAATTTGCTACTTACTGCATATGTAATTCTTCGTCATCCAAACCGAACTTTATTGATGATGCAGAGGTTTCGGATTGGCCGTGGCTTACGGAGCTCTGTTTGCGTCTGGTCTGCCATACATGTCTCAAGGGCGGATGTCTTTAGACATGTATGGCAATGGTTTATGAAGCGTTAGTCGTATTTGATCAACTGGCTATGCTATTTGTTCTACGGGATGAAGTTTCTTGAACAAACCCCTTTTGGGAATATGATGTATCAAAATAAGGAAAAGAATGTTTGTTTACATAACGACTGTTTTCTGCTGCACACTTTTGATGTGTGTGGCAGATAAATTGAGTAAAAAGGCAAGAGTTTTACCTTTTGTTATTACTTTTTTGATTTTATTCACAGTATCTGGATTTCGCTATGGAGTTGGAACAGATTATTTCTTTACATATGTTCCAACTTATAAACAGATATATAATGGCACACCTCCGCCAATGGAGCCCATATTTAAATGGCTTAACGGGCTGTGTATTGATTTTGCAGGTAGTTGGTATCAGTCTATCTTTATTGTTACAAGCTTTATATTCATAGGTTTAGTATATATTGCTATATACAATATGCCATGTTCAAAAGCTCTATTGACTGTTTCTTTTTTGTGTGGTGGGTATTTCTTACTCTCATTGAATGTAGTTCGCCAGACAATAGCTACTGCATTATTCTGTTGCGCGTTATTTCTTGTGAAAAGAAATATGGATGGCGAAAAACAGTTACAGAGTCTTATTGAGGCTTTTTCCTTAGTCACGATAGCGGTAGGTTTTCATTATTCCGCTATAATTTATTTTGCTGTCATTCCTCTCCTTTATTTAAAGCTTGACAAAAAAATATATTTGTCCCTTTTTGCTTTTTTTGCTGTTCTTGTACCTACCTTTGTTGCAGTTATTGGTATCTTACTCAAAGGGACAAAGTATGGGAACTATATATCTGGCTACTATCCGGATTCTGGCAAAGCATTTTCGTTATCGTCTTTGTTGTTTGTAGGTTTCTTCTTTGTCTATTTGTTTACGAAATCTAAAGAGGGTGATCATTGGTTTACGGTTTTTAGAAATTTGCATTTTGTGGGATCCATAGCTATTATGATTGGTCTGTCTATACCACTAGGTCAGAGAGTTTCTGCATTATTCTATTTGCTTAATTTTCTTAGTATACCGTATTATCTTGAGTACTATGTTGCAGGAAAAAAGAAAATCTTTGCAAAAATATCATATTTTTCTTTATGTCTTTTTATATTCCTGCACACGTTATCAGTTAATGGAAATGGCGTTCTACCATATAATTTCGCTATATAATATTAGTTAACGTAATCGTTAATTAAGATGCTTTTAAATTAAGAAACAGAAAACTTAGCTGCAATAGAGAATTTTGCCATAATGTTTTTTTAAATAAGGCTTGAATGATACTATAGGAGTGAGTACTCATGTCGTATGAATTAGATCGAAGCAAATCGCGTATTATATGGGTTGATATCGCCCGCGCAGTAGCCATGATGCTTGTTTTTACCGGGCATCTCGGTGCGAGATGGTTTCCGCAGTTGGAACCATTGCTGACTGCCATATATACCTTCCACATGCCCTTGTTCTTCTTACTGAGCGGATTGTTCTTCAAACCGACTGTCAATCTGTTGAATTTGATCATTAAGCGAGCAAAGACCTTGCTTATTCCTTACTATTTATTCTCAGTATTCGCATTGGTATCTCCCATAGTGAAATTACTCCGGCCATCATTGTATGAATCTGCTGGAAAATCTGCTGATTCCAATCCTCTGAGCGCGATTATCGCCATTGTATTTGCACAGGGCAATGCTGGATTATGGTTCTTGTGGTCATTGTTCGTAGCCATACCTTGTCTATGGCTTACAGTGCGAGTCGTGCGATCCAATAAATTGGTGTTGGCTGCAGTCCTTTTGGTGTATCTCATCATCGATTTCTTCCTCAAGGGTTCTTCTGTGGCAGCAATGCTTCCTTTCCAGCTTGGGAAAATCTTTGAGGCCACTGCGTATGTAGGATTTGGATATCTCATTGCTCAGGCATGTGACATTCGGAAATGGGATCGGCTGGACTTCAGTCACAAACTTGGCGCATTTTTGGTTTTCACTGTAGCGTTTCTGATTTTGGAACATTTCTCTGCAGCACAGCCTGTGGCTACAGGTGCGATGCTTGCTACACTTGCACTGTTTACCACGTTCTTTGGCATGGCGATGGCTATCGCTTTCAGCCTGTTGTTGCCAGAAGCGCGTTGCTTCGCCACAATCGGTCGGGACAGTCTAGTTTTTTACGCCTTGAATGATCTTGCTCTTAAGATGGTCAAGTTTGTTTTGTTCTCCGCCGTTGGTATTCCTGTGGCTTCTTTGCCGTTGGGAGGACAGCTTCTCGTTGGATTCTTAACACTTATCGCTGCGATTGCTGTCTGCTATGTTCTTGACATCTTTATTCAGCGTCATATGCGGTGGGCTATTGGCGATTTCAATTCAGTACGTCATGCCTAATTGAATTCGGAGAGCATTTTGCTACTCCGAATTTATCGAATTGATAATCCAGGGTTGACTATTAGTTATGTCGTTACAGTTAGATAAATGTAATGACATAACTAATAGTCTCCTTTGTAGGTAGTGCCCGAAAAGTTGCGCACTTTGGATCGTGGCCGTCCATGGCGCGATAGTCAGTTCGCTTCCACGAGGTTGTCACCGATCCGGGACATGTCGAGATAGCGGCGGGTCGACCATTCGTTCGCGGCGGCGTGACGGATGCGGGCGCATATGAGCATCAACGCGCTGTTCCCGTCGGGGAAGCCGCCCACCACGCGCGTGCGCCGGCGGATCTCCCTGTCCGGCCGTTCGATCATGTCGTTCGTGCGGATCCTCCTGCGGTGCCCGTCCGGGAACTCGTCCAGCAGGTAGGTCGTCGTCTCGCCGACGCCCTCGCGCAGGCAGTTCGCGGCGGCCTTGAGCCTCCTGGATTCCATCTCCGTGGCGACCTGTTCGGCCTTGGCCAGGGCGGATTCCCGGGATTCCATGGCGAATATGGCCTTGAGGGCGGCGGACACCCATTCGCGGTGTGTCGGCGGCGTCTTCGAGAGCACGTTGCGCATGAAATGCACCATGCACCGCTGGTATCTCGCCTTGGGCAGCATCGAGCCGACCGTGGCGACGAGTCCGGCGCACCGGTCGCCGACCACCAGGCGCACGCCCTTCAGGCCGCGTTCGATCATGGAGCGGACGAACCGCTCCCAGCTGTCCCTGTCCTCCTTCATGCCCTCGGCCACGCCGATCACCTCGCGGTGCCCCTCCGCGTTGACTCCGATGGCGACCAGGACGCTCACGTTCTCCACGTGCCCGCCCCATGAACGCTTGTGCCACACGCCGTCCATGAACACGTACGGGCACTCGCCCTCCAACGGCCTCGTGCGCCACGCCTCGATCTCCCCGTACACCTTCTTGAGCTTGTCGCTCAGGGTCTGGGACGGCATCCTGTCGCCCCACAGCAATTGGCTGATGTCGTCCACCTGCCGGGTGCTCACGCCGGCCAGGTACATGTCGATGAGGGCCTCCTCGACACTCTCCTCGCGTCTCCGGTATCGTTCGATGACCGCGGACTCGAAGACCGCGCCCTTGAGTTTGGGCACCTTCAACGCGAGCCTGCCGGCCTTGGCGGTCAGGCTCCGGTCGTAGTGGCCGGCCCTGTACGCCTTCCGCTCCCCGGTGCGCTCGTACTTGGCGGCGTTGGCGATCTCGTCGGCCTCGGCGTCGAGCATCGCGTTCAATAGCTCGGCGACCTTCTCGGCGACCAAGCGGTCGAGCCTGGTCTCGAGCAGGTTCTGGTCGATCTGTATGATGTTCGAGGGTCTTGGTTCCGTCTCCTGGCTTCCAATCGCGGTTTTTTGTTTTGGCGAATGAAAATCGTACACAGGACGCGGGCCATGCCCTCTTACGTCAGACCCGGAATCCGAAAGTGCGCAAAAAAACGGGCGTTATCCTCGACGCCATGGAAAAGCCCGACGGGAACGCCTCCCTGCTGGAGCTCGTGCGCGAGGCGTTCGAGAACAGCAGGCGTCGTTACGGTTACAAGCGCATCCACCTCGAGCTCAAGGGCATGGACGTCACTGTGTCGGCCAAACGCATCATGAGGCTCATGACCGCGAACGGCCTGGTGCCCCTGTATAAGAGCGCGAAACGGTACGGCTCGTACAAGGGCGAGCTGACGAAAGCGCCGGAGAACCTTGTGAACCGTGATTTCCATGCCGGCAAGCCGAACATGCTGTGGGTCACGGACCTGACCGAGTTCAGCATTCCGGCGGGCAAGGCGTACCTGTCGCCGGTCATCGACTGCTACGACGGGCTGTCGGTCGCGTGGACGATCGGCACGAGCCCGAACGCGGCACTGGCCAACGGCATGCTCCGTGACGCGTGCTCCACGCTCGGGGAAGGCGAACGGCCGATCATCCATTCGGACCGGAGCCGCCACTACCGGTGGCCGGACTGGATCCGCATCTGCAAGGAGAATGATCTGACGCGTTCGACGGGCGCGAAGGGCTGTTCGCCGGACAACGCCGCGGCCGAGGGGTTCTTCGGGCGTCTCAAGCAGGAGTTCTTCTATGAACGGAGCTTCGCGGGCGTCTCCATGGGCGAATTCATCGACCTGCTCGACGAGTACTTGGTCTGGTACCGGGACAAGCGCATCAAGACGGAGTTCGGCATGAGCATCATGGATCGTCTGTGTCTGTTCAATAGAAGTTAGGCCGATGCAGCGTAACTATTCAGTCCGAAAAAGCGGTAGGAATTAGTCCGTTTCACCGAAATGGCGAGATGAAGGGCACCGGCCCGCCATAACCCGGCTATTTTCCCGAGTTGAAACACATCCGGCCGACAGGGCCACTCGGGAAAGGAAAGGAATGACGAAACCGGTGTCGATACAACAACGTATCAGGATTCTCGACGCCCAGGGCGTGTCATGGCGCGAAATCGCCAGACGGCTTGGCGTGTCGAGGGATACCGTCAGGAAATACGCGACCATGGAGGACTGCTCGCCGAAACCCGCGGTCAGGAAGGGACGGCGTTCCCTGACCGACGCGTATTCCGGCACGGTGGATTCGTGGCTGTTCGCGGACAGGCTCATGCCCCGCAAGCAGCGCCATACCGCCAGACGCGTGTACGCCAGGCTCGTCGAGGAGGAGGGCTTCGAGGGCTCGTACTCGTCGGTGCAGCGCTACGTGAAGAGGTGGCGCGAGGAGCATCGGTCCGACGGCGACGGCTATCTCGAGCTCGACTGGAGCGCCGGCGTCATGCAGGTCGATTTCGGCGAGGCCGTCGCCACGATCGGCGGGGGCGACGTCAAGGTGCACTGCCTGGTCGCCACGTTCCCGCACTCGAACATGCGGTACGTGGCCGCGATGCCGGGCGAGAACGCGGAATGCGTGTGCGAGGGGCTGGCCCAGATCTTCGACCACATCGGCATGGTTCCCCGCGTGCTGGTGCTCGACAACGCCACCGGTGCGGGCCACCGCGTCGCGTGGAACAAGGTGACAGTGGTGCGCGTGTTCGCCATGTTCTGCGACCACTACCGGCTCGAGACGAGGTTCTGCAACCCGTATTCCGGCAACGAGAAGGGATCCGTCGAGAACGCGGTCGGCTTCCTGCGCCGCAACCTCATGGTCCCCAAGCCCAACGCGGAGAGTCACAGGCAGCTGACGAGGCATCTGCTGTCGAGGTGCGACGCGATCGCGGACGTGGACCACTATCGTTCCGGCAGGCCGGTACGCGAGCTGTTCGACGAGGACCGCGGGGAGATGCAGCCGCTGCCGCGCGCACGTTTCGACGCGGTCGAATGGGTCGAGCGCAAGGCCGACAAGGAGGGCAACATCCAGATCGGCTCGGTCCGTTACCTCGCGGGCCCGTCATGGCGCGGCTGGACGCTGCTCGCGGGCCTGCGCGCGTTCGAGGTGGAGATCCGCACCGCCGACGGCAGGCACGTGAACACTCTTCCCCGCTCCTACGGCGATGGCGGGCGGACGGTCAGGAACCCCGCCACGCTGCTGCCCGCGCTGGCCAGGAAACCCAACGCGTGGGGCGAGTCGCCCCTGCGCGGCGAGCTTCCGGACGGGCTCGTGCTGCGTCTCGACGCGTTGGACCCCGGATCAAGACGACGCGAGCTGACGCTCCTGCACAGGGCCGGCGTGGCGAGCGGCTTCGGGAACGCGGTCCTCGCCATGGCCGCGATCGTGGAGGGCGGCAGGGCGCCCGACGAGGCCAGCCTGCTCGCACTGGCCAGACGGATCGCGCAGGGCGACCCGCCCGACCCGGACGACGGGGCCGGCAGGCTCTGTATTTCGTCAAGTCGGTGTTTCGTGTTTAGTCATGTATTTTTTTCGGGTTTAGGCAGTTGCATGCATTTTCCTTA
>ENA-OWNX01000490-OWNX01000490.1-gut-metagenome-genome-assembly--contig:-NODE-490-length-14765-cov-5.735430_pt1 | contig 14765 bp, 12 predicted proteins | sample MGYA00248250_ERZ651778 | MGnify/ENA primary metagenome ERZ651778 (study PRJEB26908, sample SAMEA4031702) | gut metagenome | biome: gut; feature: normal infant; material: stool | place: China | collected 2015...
GACTCATATACACACCCCACCACCCCGTCCGCTGGCCGTACCGGCGGCGTCCTCACCTGCTTAACTAAATCTCCATATTCTCTGTAATGTCAACTAAATGACACAACCGTGTGAATAGTAACGTGCAATTCCTTCTTGCATTCCCATATAGAATCTATTATAATTAAAGTAACCGGTTTCTCTGACCAAAGGCATGATAAACTAGACGAGTGCGGGATCGCACAGGAGGACATTTAAAAATGGTAAAAGATTATCTGGAAAAGGTGTATTCAGGATTTCTGGGGATGAATATCGGTATCCGTCTGGGCGCCCCGGTGGAGCCAACCATCTGGACGTATGACAGGATCCGGAATACATATGGGGAAATCACAGATTATGTAAAAGAATTTAAGAATTTTGCCGCGGACGACGATGCCAACGGGCCGGTTTTCTTTATCCGGGCTCTTTATGATGATGCGAAGGACAGGGAACTGGTCCCTCAGGATGTCGCCAGGGCCTGGTTAAATTATGCCAGGGAAGGCGTTGGCATGTTCTGGTGGGGCGGCTATGGAATCAGCACGGAGCATACGGCTTACCTGAACCTGAAGAACGGCATAGAAGCGCCCCAGTCCGGCTCTGTGGAGCAGAACGGCCTGATTCTGGCAGAGCAGATTGGCGGCCAGATCTTTATCGATACCTGGGGACTGGTAAACCCCTGCAATCCGGAAAAAGCGGCTCATTACGGCGAAGCAGCGGCCAGTGTATCCCACGGCGGAGAGGGCGTTTTAGGGGCCAGATTCTTCTGTGCTGCCATTGCCAAAGCATTTGAAACCGACGATATATTTGAAATAATGGAGACGGGACTTGCGCAGATTCCAAAGGACAGCCTGTATCATCAGGTGGCTTCGGCTGTGCTTGAGTTCTATCATGCCCATCCGGAGGAAGAGTCATGGCGGAGCTGCTATGAGATGCTGGTGCGTGACTGGGGCTATGATAAATATCAGGGTGTATGCCATATTATCCCGAATGCAGGCGTCTGCTTCATGGCTATGGCATACGGAAAAGGCCGGTTCGACAGGACGGTTGAGATAGCGACTATGGCGGGCTGGGACACGGACTGCAATGCCGGCAATGTGGGAACGGTTCTCGGCGTGGCCTGCGGCCTTAAAGGTCTTCCGGAACGTTACAGGAAACCTGTCAATGACGGTATTGTATGCTCCGGTATTTCCGGCTATCTGAATATCCTTGATATTCCGACCTTTTCAAAGGAACTGGCGCTGCTGGGATACCGCCTGAGCGGTGAAGAAGCGCCTGCCTGCCTGGCGGAAAGCTTTAAGAACGGAGAGATCCATTTTGATTTTGAACTGCCGGGAAGCACTCATAATATGCGAGTCTCCGATCCGTTCTTCTGCGCCCTGTCCCATTCCGGCGATCAGGCCTTCAGCGGCAGCGGTTCGCTTAAAATTCTGGTGGACCGCATGGTGCGCGGTGACCAGTGCAAGGTATTTTACAAGCCGTTCTATACGCGTAATGATTTTTCGGATGAGAGATACAGCCCTGTATTCTCACCGACTGCATATCCGGGGCAGACCGTATCGATGAAGCTTTATCTGGATCAGTGGGAGGGCTGGGAAACGCTGGGGATTGCGCCATACGTACATACCGTTTACGGGAAAGAGGATCTCCTTCAGGGCTATATCAAGCTGGTTCAGGAACAGTGGAACAGCGTGGAATTCACAATCCCGGATGTAGAGGGAGACATTGTGGATGAGGTGGGTATCGTAATTGAGGGTTACTCCCCTTCCAAGAAAAAAAGTCTCGGTTTGATTTACCTGGACGACTTTGCGATAACCGGACCTTCGGCGTATACGATAGACATAAAAAAACAGAAAAAGGAATTTGGCTGTGTCACGCCGTTTGCCACCGACCATGGAGCCTGGGATCTGTATGGCAAAACCTTGAACCTGATGCGGTGCGAGGAGGCGTTTGCCTATACGGGTAACTACTATGGCACGGATTATACGGTTTCGGCTGCGGTCATACCGCGCCACGGGGCTTCCCATCTGATTACGGCGAGAGCCCAGGGAGCAAAGCGCTTCTACGCCGCAGGCTTTGACGAGAAGGGAAAAGCCGTGCTGTTAAAAAATGATTTTGGTTTTACGGTTCTGGCAGAATGCGGTTTTGACTGGGAATATGACAGGGAATACAGGATGCAGATGGAGTGCCGCGGCGGACACATCATATTTTCCGTCGACGGGGTAAAGGTTCTGGAGGCGGAGGATGACAGCTTTTCCTATGGAATGTTCGGCTGCGGTTCCGTGAAGACGGGGCGTACCTCTTTTGCTGATTTTACTTATAATTATTACACAGGAAGCTGCTGTCCGCAGACTGCCGGTTCCGGCAGGGGCGGACAGTAACCGGAGGAGAAAGGTTGAGGTGAAAGAATGAGGATATTGAATTTCGGTTCCCTGAATATTGACAACGTATATGCGGTAGATCATTTTATTCGTCCCGGTGAAACGATGAGCTCTCTGGGCATGGAAGTCTTCTGCGGAGGCAAAGGGCTGAACCAGTCGATCGCCATGGCGCGCGCAGGCGCACAGGTATGGCACGCGGGAGCGGTGGGAAGAAATGACGGCAAAAAGCTGCTTGAACTGCTGGCAGAATCGGGAGTCAATACAGATTTTGTGAGAAAGACGGACGGCGTGTCGGGCCATACGATTATCCAGGTAGATAAAAACGGCCAGAACTGCATTCTCCTGTTCGGCGGAGCCAACCAGGAGATTACGCCCGGGCAGGTGGATGAGACGCTGGCCCACTTTGAGGAGGGCGATATCCTGCTGCTTCAGAACGAAATCAACGGACTTGCCGGATTAATTAAAAAGGCGGCCGAAAAGGGAATGAAAATCTATCTGAATCCTTCACCTGTGACCGGGGAACTTCTGGAACTGCCGCTTGAGCTGGTAGACTGTTTTATACTCAACGAGATTGAGGGAGCCGATATCTGCGGTCAGGAGGCAAAGGAGGAGGAAATCCCGCAGCTTTTGCATGAGAAATATCCGCGGGCAGTGATCCTTCTGACTCTCGGCAGCAGGGGCTGTATTTATTATGATGGTGAGAACCGTTATGAACAGCCGGCCTTTTGTGTCGAGGCCGTTGACACCACGGCGGCAGGCGATACATTTACCGGGTATTTTATTGCTTCGGCGGTAAAAGGCAATTCGGTGCCGGACGCACTTTTAAAGGCTGCGAAGGCTGCGGCGATTACTGTTATGGGCAAAGGGGCTGCACCCTCCATTCCATGGGATAAGCAGGTGGAGGAGGCCCGGCTTTAACCTTAAATAAGACGGGGGATTGTTTATGGAAAACAAGACAAAATACAGTATATCTCAGATTGCGGAGATCTGCGGCGTGTCGAAGGCCACCGTTTCCAGGGTGATTAATAACAGCCCGTGCGGTGTAGGCGAAGCCACGAAAGAGCGGGTCCGCAAAGTCATAGAGGAGTTGAATTACAGGCCCAATGCGCTTGCCAGAGGGGTAGCCGTATCACGTTCCAGGATGATAGGCGTCGTGGTGCCTGACGTGTCTAACTTCTTTTATCCTAAGATTATCAGGGGCATCAGCGATTATCTGGAAAAGAAAGACTATTCCGTCATAGTCTGCAACTCGGATTATAATCCGGAGAAGGAAGCCCAGCTTCTTATGTCCCTTGTGGACAAACGGGTGGACGGCGTGATTCTCTGTTCCGGTATATCGAACAAGGCGTTTCTGGAGAAATACAGGAAATACCAGGTGCCGCTGGTGCTTTTGGGGCGCACCTTCGACAGCAGCGTCAGCGACGCAAGCATCACGGGAGATAACGTGAAAGGTTCCAGGAAAGCGGCTTCCTATCTGCTGCGCGGAGGAAACAGGCGCATTGTCTATGTGGAGGGCAATACAGAACTTTCCGGTTCCAAGCAGAGGCTTGAGGGGTATCAGGAAGCGCTCAGGGAACACGGGATTGCGTTTGATAAGAGCCTTACGATGTCCGGGGAATATTCGATTGAATTCGGGCGGAGGGCAGCGGAGGAACTGCTGGAAAAGAAGGTGGAGTTCGACGCAATCATGACAGGAAGCGATTTGATTGCCATCGGCGTTATTTCAGGGCTTCTCGACGCGGGGAAAAAGATCCCAGAAGAGATAGAAGTCATGGGATTTGACAATATTGAGCTGGCGGAGGTATTCCGTCCGGCGCTCTCCACTGTCTCCAAGCCGCATTATGAAATGGCCCAGCATCTGGCAAAGCAGATAATTCGGATTATCGAGGGGGAGGAAGTGGGACTGAGCCACATGGTCGTGGAACCAACCCTGAAACTGCGCCGGACGACGAAAGAGCGGCCGTATGACAGCGAATACGAATAGGAATCAAGTTAAAAATGAAACAGTGTACACAGGACTGCAGGGAATGGGTATCTCGAACAGGGATACCCATTCCCTGTATTCTGTTGAAGGTGGTGACCATTGAGAGGTCCGCCTGTGCTTTGCGAAAAAAGGAGAAATAAGGAAAACGGTTTATTAATTATGTGCTGAAAAAATAATAGAAAATAAAAAACAATCTGGAAAAACTAGAAAATAATAGTGCAATATGCTAAAAAATACGGGGGATAAATTTAACATAATATACAATTGATATCAAATATCAAGTGTGTTATAATACCAATTAGAGAGAAACCGGTTACTTAAATTTACAGAAATGTACAGAGCGTAGAAAAGGGGGAGCCTGTATGCAGGCAAAGGTAGAAAAGAAAGCAGGGAAGAAGAATAAGACGCTGCAGCATATGTGGAAAGACAGGGTACTTTACCTGATGCTGGCGCCGACTCTTATCTACTTTCTGATTTTCAGGGTATGGCCGATTATCAATATGAGGCTGGCTTTCTGCAATTACAGGGCCAAAGGGCCGTGGGAATTTGCAGGACTTAAGTATTTTGACATGATATTCAAATCATCCACATTTATGGAGATTTTGAGAAACACGCTGATTATCAGCTTTATGAAGTACATACTTCTTTTTCCGTTTTTCGTCATTTTCGCGTTGCTGCTGAATGAAATCCGATGTGGGAAGTTCCGCAAGTATGTGCAGATCATTTCCTTCATGCCCCATTTCCTTTCATGGGTCGTTATTGCCGGTATCTGGATTTCGATGCTGTCTGTATCCGGCGGCGCCGTGAATCAGATTATGGGATGGTTCGGACTCGACGCGGTAGATTTTATGACGAATAAGGGGACGATACGGTGGGTGCTGTTCTTCTCGGAAGGCTGGCGAAGCCTCGGATGGGATTCCATCGTATACTTTACGGCAATCCTGGCTATCAGCCCGGATCTTTATGAGGCAGCCACGGTGGACGGCGCGAAGCGGATCGACATCATCCGGTATATCATCCTTCCCGCCCTTGTCGTACCGATGACAACCATGTTTATTCTGAATCTGGGCTTCTTTATGACAGCCGGATTCGACCAGGTCTTCAACTTTACAAACCAGTCCGTCAACAGTGTAATCGACATTCTGGATACATACGTTTACCGTATCGGACTTGAAAGCGGCCAGTATTCCCTGGCGACGGCGGTGGCTCTTATCAAAGGCATTGTGGGAGTGTTCCTGGTACTTGTAACTCACCTTGTTTCTAAAAAGGTGACGGGGAAGGGAGTGTGGTAAGAATGAGAAAGAAAAAATTCAGCATTACGCAGCTGATTCTCACTGTTTTTATGCTGCTCCTGACACTGACAATGATTGTGCCTCTTTTGCATATTCTGGCCCGTTCCCTTTCGGATCCGCTTCAGTCGGCCGGAATGAGCAGCCTGGAAGTAATTCCGAGAGGATTTTCACTGATTAACTATCAGGTGCTGTTCAGCAACAAGACACTGGTGCCGTCCATCTTCAATTCCATCTTTATCACGGTGGTCGGAACATTTTTAAATATTGTACTGACGGCGCTGGCAGCTTATGTGCTGACACGTCCCGGCCTGGTCGGCAAGAGAGTGCTGATGGTGTTCTTTATCATCATGATGCTGTTTGACCCTGGAATTGTCCCGGAGTATATGACCGTAAAGAAAATCGGGCTGATGGGGAGCCAGTGGTCCGTTATCCTCTGCATGGCAGTTAACGTGTATTATCTTGTCATTATGATGCGTTACTTTGAGGATGTGCCGGTGTCGCTCTGCGAGGCGGCGAAGATCGACGGGGCCGGTCATCTGAGAGTCCTGTTTTCGGTGGTGCTGCCGCTTGCAAAACCGGGAATTGCAACACTGACAATGTTTTACGGAGTGACAAGATGGAATGAGTATTTCCGTTCCGGAATTTACATCTCATCCATTAAGAAGGTACCGCTGCAGGTAATTCTGCGTAAGTTTATCGTGGATAGTGATGTCACAACGATAATCGGAACACAGAACCTGCTGAATTATAACGATTTGGCAAAGATTGATTACACGGCTCTCCAGTATGCGACGATTGTGATCGCAGTAGTTCCGATTCTTCTGATTTATCCGCTGGTACTCAAATACTATACAAAAGGTATTATGGCGGGCGGCGTGAAGGAGTAATGCACGGGAAAATGGAAAGACAGCCTGAGAATATGAAAAGGGTGTAATAAAAAATCAAATAAAATGGAGGAGAAGACATGAAAAAAACATTGGCACTGATTATGGCGGCAGCGCTTGCAGGATCCAGCCTTGCAGGGTGCGGAGGCAAAGCGGACAACAGCGCGCCGGAGACCAAACCGGCCGGCAGCGAAGCAGATAACGGGGGAGCTGCACAGGCAGAGGGAACGGCAGAGTTCCCGGCCATCGGTACGGCAGATGCACCTGTTACGGTAAAGGTAATGATTAAGGACGTATTCCCGGATGAGGAGGATGTGCAGCTCTTACGGGAGGCAATTAATGAAAAAATGGCGGCTCACGGCCCGTACGTCAATTTGGAGTTTATGGAACCGCCGGCAGGAAGCTATGCGACGGCAGTGCCGATTGCAATGATGAACGGTGATGTGGAAGCAGATCTTATCTATTTCCAGGGCGGCGATCTGGCTTTGGCACAGCAGGGACTGTTTGAAGACCTGAACCCTTATGTTGAAAAATCGACATTTATAAAGAGCATTATGACGGACGTCAACAGAAAACGTATGGAGAATTACCCATACCTGATTTGGCTGGCCCCATCCCGGATCCAGATTCCGGCAATGAGAAAAGACTGGGCCGCTCAGCTTGATTCCTATGAGAAATTAATCGCAGACCCGACCGTTGATAATTATTACAACCTGTTCAAGGAAATGAAAGACAAAGGCCTTGTAGAGTATGCAATGACGACCGACGGCGGTTCCGGCGACAGTACGGTCCGTCTCGACAGCATTTTTAACCAGGCGTTTGGCGTAACAGGAACAATCGTTAAAGAGGATGGAAAATGGATATTCAGCAAAGAGAGCCAGGCAGAAAAGAATAAGCTCGAATTCTATGCAAAGCTTTATAAGGACGGCCTTCTGGATCCGGAATATCTGACCGATACATGGGATACGATGGAACAGAAATTCTACGAAGGCAAAACAGGAATAATCGCCGGAACACTTTCCTCCACCCAGATTTATGACAACAAGATGCGCTCCGTTAACGGCGAAGAGTCGGAACTTGTGATTCTTCCTCCGGCAAAAGGTGTGGCACAGGGATACAGGGCAGAGGATGTAACAAAAGAAGAGCGCGGTTTTGCGATGAACATCGATTCCAAGAATAAAGATGCCGCATGGGCGGTGCTGGAATTCATGGCTAGTCCGGAAGGCAGAATCTTAGACAAGGTCGGAATTGAAGGAAAACATTATACAGTTGAGGATAACAAGATTGTATTTACAGACAGATGGCCGGAATGGTGGGCACGCTTCTGGGATACGACAAATAACTTTGACCCGCAGAATCCGTCCCTTGCACAGCCGGTACTGACGACTGTCGGACAGAGCGCGTTTGATAATCTTGAGAAATATATTGTTCAGGACGTCAACATCCTGATTCCGGAAGAGATGACGCCGCAGTGGGATGCGATGACAGGATATTATAAGGAGTACTCCGCAGATATCATCAGAGGAGTAAAACCAATCGATGCATTCGACGAGATGACGGCAAAATGGGATGAAGCAGGCGGAACAGAATTTGAGAGTATCTTAGTGGAAGAACTGGGAAATCCGTGATGATAATCCGGAAGGATTATATATAAAAAAGTAAGTATATTTAAATAAAAAATCGGCAGAGGTAAACAGGAGGATGACAAATGCTGACAAGAGAAGAGTTTAAGAAAAATCCGGAGCTGGTATTTGACAAGGCATACGGTTCCTTATCAGGACTGGCAATCGGAGATTCTTTTGGAGATGCTTCAAGAAAGCAGGAAAACCGTGAAAATTATGCTATTACAACTGATTTTAACAGCAAGGCTTCATGGAGTACAGATGATACGGAATTCGCACTGCTGACAGCAAAAACCCTGATTCGCTGCGGTGGGGAGCTGACATCGGAAGAAGTGGTAAAATCCTGGCTTGAGGATGTTGCAATACAGGATGAATTTAAACGCGGCGGTGCCAGCGAGATTGAAGCAGCTAATAATTTGAGAAGAGGTTTTCTTCCTCCCCTGTCCGGTAAATACAATGCCTTCCACATGAGCGACGGATCCGCGATGCGTATCGGGCCGATTGGCATCGTTTGCGCCGGTGACCCGGAGAAAGCGGCGGCAATGGCAAAGATTGAATCCGAGGTAAGCCATTTCCGCGACGGCGTTTGGGGAGCGCAGGCGGTAGCCGCAGCCGTATCGGTAGCCATGGTGGACGGTACGATGGATGAGATTCTGGATGCCGCAATGAAGGTGATTCCGGAGGAGTCCTGGCTCTATTATTCAATGAACCATGCATTTGAACTGGTAGATTCCGCCGACGGACATATTTTCGATGTGTGGATGCAGCTCCATGACGACTTAAGAACCAGCACCTGGGCCACGACGGCAGAGGCAATTCCATCCGCATTTGCCTGCCTGAAGGCGGTCAATAAAGATTTCAGGACGGGCGTTGTGGTGGCCGGCAACTTCGGCAGGGATGCAGACACCATCGGAGCTGTGGCAGGAACTGTCCTGGGAGCTAAATACGGCGCGAAAGCAATGCCGGCGGCATGGATTGACAAAACCAGATTCCCAACGGGAACATGCCTGAACTTTACAAAGGGAATTGATATTAAAGACTATGCGGAGAAGCTGGCTGGGATTATTATGAAATAAAAATCCCGAAGAGAAAATCCGATTATAAAATCTGATAAAAGATGCTTCCCAAAATATCATGGAAGAAAATCATAAAATTTGGATATGGGGACATCCCGTCCATCGGCAGAAAGATTATTGTAAGCGCCGGTGGGCGGGATGTTTGTTGCTGTTCACACGGATGTTTTGTAACAGTTCAGACAGGGCGCTGTTGCCAAAATGGAGATTTAACCGAGGTTTGGAGGACGCGTCCGGAACGGACCATGTCCGGTGTGGTGAGGGGACTGACTGAATCTTCCGTCCCCGTGGGAAGTTGGTTGTGGAGGGGGAATCCGGCCGGAATGAATTCTTACGGGGACCGTTTGCACTTTTCGAAGCGCATAGCCGTGCTAAATTCGTGAGAAACCTCATTAAGCACGGATGGGCTTCCATATCCCCTGCAGAATTGATTCCGCCTCCTTCCCCCCGGTCAGGGTTTCGCCAGGGACGGAAGACTCAGGCGAAGGTTTTCGCACACCGGACATGGTCCGTTCCGGCCGCTGATTGTCTCCAACCTTAAATGGGGAGGGCCCTGTCGCGGCCACTACGTGTTTCCGGCAGGCTGATATCAAATCTTCTGCTATTCTTTTAAAACGCACATTGAAGGCATATCGTATTTCCCGCACATGGAAGCGCTGAGTGGCCTCGACAAGGTCCGCCCCGCACTTAACGCGTGAGACATTCAGCGGCCGCAGGCCAGTGGACGGGGCTGATACACCTGGCGGAGTCTTTCGTCCCGGAGATAACCTTCCTTTGGGGCGGAGGAGAAGATATAGTCTGCGGATGCCTTTGGAATCCATCGCTGATTTGCGAGGTTCTGTCGAGCTTAGCAGCGTGATGCATTCCACCGAGTGAAAACGTGCTCCGCAGACTATATCTTCTCCGCAGTCCCAACTCACAACAATCTCCCCCCCGGGACGAAAGACTCATAAAACCATCCCGCCGCCCCGTCCGCTGGCCTGCGGCGGCGTCCTCACCTGTTTAACTAAATCTCCACAGAAAGGAACCCCATGGAAAAATATCTCTCAATCGGTGAAGTTTCACGCTTACTGGACATCCCTGAGTCCACACTCCGCTTCTGGCAGGACAAAGGAATTTTCTCTGTTGAAAAGGGCGAAAATAATTACAGGCAGTACACGGTCTATGATTTGACCAATATCGCAGAGATTGCCTTCTACCGCAACCTTGGAATGCCCGTCCGGCAGATGGGACGTTTTAATCAGTTCTGTCTTGAAGATTATGACAAGGTTCTCGGTTCCGTCAAAGACACACTGCAGGCCAAAATAGAAATGTATACCGCCATGTATGAATCTGCCTGTCTGAAAAGCGAACATATCAAAAGCATACAATACTTGAAAACCGTAGACTATACGTACGAAAAAGTTCCCTTCGGCACTCTTGTCCGCTTTGAATACAGCGACCGTGAGCAATTGATCCGGTATACACAAAATCCCTCTCTTTACGTTCGTCTGATGGATTCCCGCGATCCGGAGCATGATAAGAATGACATCCGGGGAATTATTGTTTCTTCCGTCCGGGAACATGATACGCTGATTTGGCAGAAAAAGAAAGACAGTCTCTATGCCGTCTTTCTGATTGAGGAAATCGCTTCCGAAAATTATATAAACGATATATCCAAAAAGCTCGGCACACTTCAGAAAAAACACAAGACAGGGATTCTCCTGGCCAATTTCCTGCTGGGAGAAACGGTGGATGGAAAGCGGATTGATTATCTCAAAGCATACGTTGAGATTCTTGATTCCTGATTTATAATTTCCACGACGGCGTGATTTTTGAACGATAACCCGCACGCTCCGCGAACATGTCACCGTTTTCAAGCAAAAAGGTATGCACTGTTCTGCCGCAGCAGTCAGTGCATACCTCATATTCAGGTCATTCTCTATGTCAGTTAAATTTTCTAGTATATAATCTTGTAGTTGTCAGATCCCTCGCCGTTGATTACGTAATATGCGGTATTTTCTTCCGGTTTTACATAAATTTCAACAGTCTTGATATCTGTCTCTTTGTGTCCTGCTGCCACATAAGCTTTTTTAGCCGCTGCGACAAGTTTTTCCACTTCTGCTTCTTTTCCTGCGTACTGTACATATACGGCAGTTTTAATTTCTTTCTTCACAGGAGCTTTTTTAGCAGGCGCTTTTTTAGCCGGAGCTTCTTTCTTTGGTGCAGCCTCTTTCTTCGGCGCAGCCGCCTTCTTTGGTGCAGCCGTCTTCTTCGGTGCAGCTTCCTTCTTTGGTTCTTCAGCCTTTACTTCCGGTGTCTTCACAATTTCTTTCACTTCCGGCGCAGCGGCTTCCGGTGCTGCTTCCTTTACCTCTGCTACAGGTTTTGCAGTCTCATTAACAACTGCCGCCTTTGTCTCAGTTTTCTTTGTTGCTGCCATCTACTTTTCCTCCTCAAATCAACTTATAAACAAACTTGCTCTGCTGCATTAATCTGCTGTTGTCGATTGAGGGAATTATAAGCCCAATTTTGCTTTTTGTCAACCTGGGAGAGCCTTCCATTCGACAGGCTTGTCCCCAAAAAGCCTTGAAAACACTGTATTTTTCTGTCACTATCCGCGGATAGCTCCCGTATTTTTATTTAAATATTACTAAATAAATCTGCCAGAACCCTGTCAAAGTAACAATACCAACCAAAATTGGCGTAATGTAACGAATCGCTATAATCCAGAGCTTTTTCAGCTTAAACGGCACACCGTCCCTCTCTATTTCGCTGATCAGATACTCCGGATGCCATTTCCAGCCAACATAGTAACACATGGTGAGTCCTCCCAGAGGAAGCAGGATGTTGTCCGTAATGATTCCGAAAAAATCAAAAACACTGTATTTGAGAATTGTAATATCTCCCAATACGCCAAAAGAGAGCGCACTTGGAATCCCAACAAGGAAAATAGCGCTTCCGATTATAACCGTGGCTTTGCGCCGGGACCATCTGAGCGTGTCAATTGCAAATGAAACCGGAACCTCCAGAAGCGCTATCGCGCTTGTTACCGCCGCAAAGAATACAAGGGCAAAGAAAAGGAATGCAAAGATAGGGCCTCCTTTAATTTCTGAAAACACCATCGGCAGCGTGCCGAAAATCAACCCCGGCCCCTGCTTCGGTTCAAGCTGGAACGAAAATACCGCCGGAAAAATAGCAATTCCCGCCAGAATCGCAATCGCTGTATCAAGTCCTGCGACTGAAAGACAGCTCTTCGGTATATTCTCCTTTTCGCTGAGATAGCTGCCGTAGGTAATTGTAATCCCCATGCACAGGCTGAGCGAATAAAATACCTGTCCCAAAGCTGCACTGACAGAACCCAGGCTGAATCCGGAACCCTCCGGTGAAAAAATGAATCGGAGTCCTTCCGATGCGCCTGGAAGCGTGACACTTCTCACAATAATTACAATAAGGAGGACAAAAAGCAGAGGCATCATAAATTTGCTGGCCTTCTCTATCCCGCTGATGCCAAAGAAACATATGGCGGTTGTAATTGCCATAAACACAAAATGCCAAATTACAGGTTCATTGCTGCTGATAAACATGGTAAAATCGGCCGGAGCCGCTAAAGTCGTGCCATAACTGATAATATATTTTATAATCCATCCGCCGATTACGCTGTAATAACTCAGAATGACGAACGCCGCCATCACGCCGAAAATTCCAACGATTTTTGCATGAGGGTCGATATCGGCATAGGCCTGTACCGGATCATGGCGCGTCTTTCTGCCGAGAGACATCTCCGTCATCATTACGGGAAGTCCCAGAATCACAATAAAGAAAAGATAGGCTATTAAAAACGGAAAGCCTCCGTTCCGCCCCATCAGATACGGGAATTTCCACAGATTACCGAGACCGATAGCCGCTCCCGCCGTTGCCATGATAAAGCCGAGCCTGCTGGCCCACTGATTTTTCGCTTGCATAAATTATGTCCTCATACTTTCTCTGTTAATAGTATTTCCATGTCACCGGTGTCTCTTCTTAATAAAGATGAATACCAGTCCGCTGACCCCCATCAGAATCGGATAGAAGCAATATGGTATTATGTCAAAGGGAGTCAGGCCCGTCAGGCTGGCCGCCGCCAGAAGCTGGGCTCCGTATGGAATCAGCCCCTGTCCCATGGAGCTGAACATATCCAGAAGGGATGCCGCTCTCCTGGGCGTCACACCGAAATCACTGCTGATTTCTTTGGCGATCGGTCCGGCCATAACGATAGCAACCGTATTATTGGCCGTACACATATCTACCAGCAGGGACAGAGCGGCAATCCCCAGTTCCCCGCCTTTTTCGCTGCTGATTCGTTTTCTTATAAAAGACAGTACAAAATCTATTCCCCCGTATTCTTTAACGAGAGCCACAATGCAGGCTACAATCATGGAAATAACCGTGATATCATACATTCCCATAATTCCGTCTCCGACATGTACGAACATCTCAGCAGCTCCAAAAGCTCCTGTGGCAAGACCCACAATCAGCGACAGCACTGTCCCTGATATCAAAATTATGAATACATTGATTCCGGCCAGCGCGCCAATCAATACCACCAGGTAAGGAAGTACCTTGAATATATTATAGGACAAATCTTTCACAACATAATCAGTCTTTCCACCCAAAACGAGAAAAATAAGCACCGTCACAATCGCGGCCGGAAGCACAATCATGAAGTTTTCACGGAATTTATCCTTCATCTCGCATCCCTGCGTTTTAACCGCAGCAATCGTCGTATCGGAGATCATGGACAGGTTGTCCCCAAACATGGCCCCGCCCACAACGGCCCCTGCACAAAGCGCTAGCGAAAAACCTGTTTTCTCGCTGATACCTACGGCAATCGGTGCGAGAGCCGTGATTGTCCCGACGGAAGTTCCCATTGAAATAGAAATAAAACAGCCAATGACAAAGAGTCCTGCAACAGCCATTCCGGAAGGCAAGATAGCCAGTCCCAGGGCCACCGTGCTCTCCACTCCGCCTGCCGCCTTAACCGAACCGGAAAAAGCGCCGGCCGCCAGGAAGATCAGGCACATGGTGATGATGTTCTCATCCCCCACTCCTGCAGCCGCCAGCCTGATTTTTTCGGCAAATTTCAGTTCACGGTTCTGTGCAAAGGCAACGACAAGCGCTATCAGAAATGCAACAATGGCAGGCATACTGTAAAAATCGCCTGTAATGAATCCCGATCCGAGAAAGATTAAAAGAAACACAATAATAGGAAGAAGCGCTGACGCCCTCCCCTTTTTTTCATTTTGACTCATGATGATCCCCCTGTTATTAGTATTAGATGATATATCTGCCATAACCAGACATTATAGTTCATTATTATATACGATTTTTGGATTTGTTTCAATATGGAGATTTAACTGAGGTTGGGAGGACGCGTCCGGAACGGACTATGTCCGGTGTGGTGAGGGGGGCTGGCTGAGTCTTCCGTCCCTTGGGTAGGTTGGTCGTGAAGGGGGAATCCGGCCGGAATGAATTGCTGCGGGGACCGTTTGCACT
>ENA-OWNX01000498-OWNX01000498.1-gut-metagenome-genome-assembly--contig:-NODE-498-length-14447-cov-3.655811_pt1 | contig 14447 bp, 8 predicted proteins | sample MGYA00248250_ERZ651778 | MGnify/ENA primary metagenome ERZ651778 (study PRJEB26908, sample SAMEA4031702) | gut metagenome | biome: gut; feature: normal infant; material: stool | place: China | collected 2015 ...
ATTCTACATTTTCGGGATTAAAGCACTTTTCTTTCTTTTCCGAAATGAGCAATTGGTTTATGCCTTTCGACCCTTCGTACTCTGAACTTATGAGCCTGTTTCCCGAAGATAGCGGAAGTAATCTGTTGAAGACTGCCGTTCTCGATTCGGGGCATATGTGCAACTCCGATAAGTATTCTTTCTGTTTGAGCCTGTTACAGATATCTCCTGCACAACGGGATATGATGATGGGGCGGATGGGTGCCGAATCGGAAGAGATAAAACAACTGCAAAAAGAGGCGCAGGCCATGAATCCTACTATCGATGATGAGGTTACTTCAAATCAATATATCCAAGACTTGTATCGTTTCTTTAAATTACATCCATATCGCAACAACTTCTTTGACGTATTCAAACTGAATTTGAATTTTTATGACAAGAAGTCTATTGCTCCATTGATATCCGATGTAGAAAGCATGAGAAAAATTGCGCAGTATTGTTTCGATAAAAATAATTTCAGTGAGGCGTTGGATGTTTTCAATCGCCTGATTGATATTGATAGTCAGAATGATGACATCTGGCAAAAGATAGGATATTGTAAGCAAATGCTCAACAATCAGGATGGTGCTTTGGCTGCATACTTGCAGGCGGATGTGCTGAGACCCGATAATTCGTGGATCATAAGGCGTATAGCGCAGATATACCGGACATTGAAGAAGCCGGATATGTCATTGTACTACTATCAGAAGGCTGCAAAACTGAATCCTGATAATGTAAACACGGAACTGAATATAGGGCATTGCTATCTGGAGATGAACGATTATGAGCAGGCCTTGAATACGTATTTTAAGGTAGAACTATTAGATTCTAAGGGCACAAAAGCACAGCGTCCTATTGCATGGACTGCATTCCTGTTGAGGAAATACGAGTTAGCTCAAAAATATTACAATCAAATTTTAGAAAGAAAACCTACGATACATGACTTCTTAAATGCCGGACATGTAGACCTTTGTGCCGGAAACATGAAAGAAGCGATCGAGCATTATAAGCAAGCTGTATACAAAGAGAATGACTTCGAGTTGTTTGCAATGTTGTTTGATGCAGACAGAGAAAGCCTATTAAATCATGGCGTAGACGCAAAAATATTCCCTTTCTTATTTGATCAGATAAAATACGGAGTCGGATAAATAGAAGGTGCTTTTGAATGATATAATATAAAAAAGATCGGCTGGCTTAAATTATTCATCTTGCTCGGTATGACAAGAGATAACCTTAAGCCAGCCGCTTTTTACTTTATAATATAATTAGTTTGTCAGAGTAGTTTTCCGCTTAAAAACATGGCTGCAATAGAGAAATAGATGATCAGTCCGGTAACATCTACCAGCGTTGCCACAAAAGGAGCTGAAGCGGTAGCGGGGTCTAATCCTATTTTCTTTAGCATGAGGGGGATCATCGAACCGGAGAACGTTCCCCATAAGACAATAAATACGAGCGAAACGGATACACTCAACGCAACCCATACCCAATATTCACCATAGTCGTATAAACCTAGTTCTTGCCATATAAATATCCGTGTAAAACCTATTACACCGAGGATAGAACCCAAAAGTAGACCTGATAAAATCTCTTTTTTCATCACATACCACCAGTTCTTTAGCTTTAATTCGCCCAGTGCCAATGCACGGATAATAAGGCTGGCAGCCTGCGAACCTGAGTTCCCCCCGCTTGAAATGATTAGTGGAACAAACAAGGCCAACACTACGGCTTTCTCTATCTCTTCGTCGAAGTGTCCCATTGCTGATGCCGTGAGCATCTCTCCTAAAAAAAGGATAACTAGCCACCCGGAACGTTTTTTCACCATTTCAGCCAGTGATGTTTTGGTATATGAGAGGTCGAGCCCTTCTGTACCCCCAAACTTTTGGAAGTCTTCTGTGCTCTCTTCTTCTGCCACATCCATTACGTCGTCGATGGTAACAATGCCCAGTAATGTGCCATTGGTATCTGTTACGGGTAAAGCTACACGGTCGTGGTCGGAGAATATTTTTACAGCAACTTCCTGGTCGTCGTATGCGTTAAGCGAGATTACCCGATTGTCGCTAAGCTCTCCGATAGTCTGGTTGGCGGAAGCCAAGATTATTTCCTTGATGCGGATATCGGCGATAAGCTTCCAATTATCATCTACGATATATATTACATTCAGTGTTTCAGAGTCTTGTCCGAACTTGCGGATATGGTTTATAGCCTGTTCTACTGTGTAGTATGGTCTTACAGCGACGTATTCGGGAGTCATCAGACGTCCGATACTATCTTTTGGGAAGCCCAGTAGCTTAGTGGTGATTTCTCTTTCTTCGTCCGATAATATCTGCATCAGACGCTGGCTCACTTCGCCCGGTAGTTCTTCAAAAAAAGCCGTACGGTCGTCCGGATCAAGGTCATTAAGAAGAGATGTTACTACATTGATGTTAACAGCCAGTCCTTCGATTATATCTTCTTTTTCGTCGTGAGAAAGGCGTTTGAAAGTCTCCTTTGCCAGTTCTTGTGGTAAGAGGCGGAATAAAATGATCTGATCAGACTTTGGTATGTCGGCAATGATTTCTGCTATCTGAACAGAATCGAGGTTGTTAAGTTCTTGTTTTACGATTTTCCAGCTTTTGTCTTCAATAAGCTGTTGGAGGCGGATTATTATTTCACTCATGATGCAATCTCCTTACTTTATCTCTGTAAGGAAATCACAATAAGACCCTTTACAGAGAGGTTAATACTTCTGTTTTGTTTCTGTAACTCGGATACGGGTCTTCGTCCATGATTCTTAATTTTTAGTGAATACTAGCCCAAAATGAGTAGGGGGCGTTAAAACCGCTGCAAAAGTAATGCTTTCTTCGGGAACTGCCAAAAAGAACTTTTCTTAAATGGAATGCGATACGGAGCGATTAGGTTTTATTATACTTTATTATGTTTTTGGTATTCACCTATTTAGTTTTGTGTGAATAATCAATAGATTAAAGGATATGATTGGTCGGAGTGTGGAGAAAGACTATATTTCTTAGATCTTCTTACCCCCTCAAAGCAAAAAATTGTTATTTTTGTTATTCGCATTTTTGTTTAGATCAATATAAAACTAAAATAAAGAAGAAAGCATGGAAAACAGTGAATTGCTGGCACAGGTAACAGCTAAAGCAAAAACATGGTTGTCGGAAAAATACGATGCCGATACACGAAAAGAAGTTCAGGCATTGTTGGATCAAGAAGATAAAACGGAGCTTATAGAATCTTTTTACAAAGATCTTGAATTTGGAACAGGAGGACTTCGCGGAATTATGGGTGTGGGTACCAACCGCGTGAATATATACACAATCGGAGGTGCAACACAAGGGCTGGCTAATTATCTATTGAAGGAGTTTTCTTCATTAAAAGAAATAAAAGTAGTGATCGGCCACGATTGTCGTAACAATAGCCGTTTGTATGCCGAGATTTCGGCAGATATTTTTGCTGCAAACGGAATCAAGGCATATCTGTTCGAAGACTTACGACCTACTCCCGAAATTTCGTACGCTATCCGCAAGCTAGGCTGTCAGAGTGGTATAATGATTACAGCTTCTCACAACCCGAAAGTATATAACGGTTATAAGGTATATTGGGAAGATGGTGCGCAGGTTATTCCTCCGCATGATAAGAGCATTATCGCTGAGGTGAACAGAGTGAAAGTTGACCAGATCAAATTTAAAGGCGGTGATAAAAAGCTGATCGAAATACTGGGCAAGGATATGGACAATGCCTATATACAGGACTTGAAAACATTGCTTCTTTCTCCCGATTCGATCAAGCGTCATGCAAATATCGGTATCGTTTATACGCCTCTGCATGGCACAGGATTTACAATTATCCCTAAAGCATTAAAAGAATGCGGGTTTACCAATATTATCAACGTACCCGAACAGGATGTGTTGAGTGGCGATTTTCCTACAGTGATATCTCCAAACCCTGAAGATCCTGCCGCTATGGCGTTGGCTGTGAAAAAAGCAGAGGAGACAAATGCCGAGTTGGTATTTGCTACCGACCCCGATGCCGACCGTTTTGGTGCAGGTATCCGCAACGATAAAGGAGAATTTATCTTGCTCAACGGTAACCAAACAATGCTTATCCTTATCTACTATATAATCACACGCCGGAAGGAATTGGGATTGCTCTCAAAGAAAGACTATACTGTGCGTACAATCGTTACCAGTGCTTTGACTCAGGTTGTATCTGAGAAGAATGGCGTGGAAATGTTTGAGTGTTACACCGGCTTTAAATGGATCGCTGCTGTAATGCGCGAACTGGAAGGCAAGCGTAATTATATAGGTGGGGGTGAAGAAAGTTATGGATTCTTAGCCGAAGACTTTGTACGTGATAAGGACTCTGTTTCTGCTGCTATCTTGTTTGGCGAAATCGCCGCATGGGCAAAAGACAACGGAAAAACATTGTACGAAATGCTTCAGGATATCTATGTGGAATATGGTTTCTCTAAAGAGAAAGGTATTTCGGTAACGAAAGAAGGTAGAAGCGGTGCTGAAGAAATAGAAGCGATGATGAAGAATTTCAGAGAAAATCCGATCAAAGAAATAGCCGGCTCGAAAGTGATATTGATCAAAGACTTTGTGACATTGAAGGCACAAGATTTTAGCATCAATGAAGAATATACTCTCGAGATGCCTACAACTTCGAACGTACTTCAATACTTTACACAGGATAAAACGAAGGTGTCAATCCGTCCTTCGGGAACAGAACCGAAGATAAAATTCTACATTGAAGTGCAGGACAAGCTGAAATCACGTGAAGAATACGATGCAGTGAATGCTGCTACTGAAAAGAAAATAGAACAAGTATGTAAAGATTTGGGCATATAAGAATTGCCCGAAGAATGAATATAAAGCACCTCTAAGTCTATCAATCAGACTTGGAGGTGCTTTTTCTTATATGTGTATGTAGAAGCAATCCCTTGTCGTTGCCCGGATATAAATGGGTAGGGACAAGCCACTGTCCATACTTCCAAAACACAATTTATTATACTGAATAATACGAACGATCTAGTATGAAAGATTTTAACATAGAATAGCAAGAACCCTGTTTTTCTTTCAAAATGCCCCTTTATCATTTTTGTCCAATTTTATCTATTATAGTAATCAATCATAATTATTGTCTTATAGTCTTTTATTATTCTGAGGCAACGAAGTATAGTGACTCTTTAAAGACACAGGATGATAAAAAAGGCGACAGTAAATTTATTCCTAGCACTTAATTTATAATAGATATGGCAAAGTACACAGAGCGATTGGTAGAAAGAATAATTTCTTTTATCGAAGAAGATACATATAGTATTTCGGAAATATGTAATACATTGAATATAAATCGAAAAACATTCTATGAATGGCGGAAAACAAAACCGGAATTTAACGAGGCTGTTGAAAGAGCGATGGAATCTCGAGACGACAAACTCTTGATGTTGGCACGCAATTCGTTGAAGAAGAAGCTGGAAGGCTATACCCTCACCGAAACCCGGACTATTTATGTTCCCGATAAGAGCAATCCTGAAAAGTTAGTGTTAAAATCCCGCACTGTCAGGCAAAAAGAATATGCCCCGGATACCCATGCTATAAAACTAGTATTGCTGCAAAATGAAGCCAAAGAAAAGAAAGAGGCAGAGTATAAGCATGAACCTGCTTTAACAATCGTGGTGCGTGATCCTACCACAGCAGAGAGTTTAAATCTTTTGCGTGAAAATCTTAGAAATAGTCATTCGGTAGAACAAAAGAAAAAAGAAGCGGTTGTAGACGACAAGCCAATCAAACCGTCCGATAAACCCTTAGCAATAAATGAAGCTGATACGGAGGTAGAGCCTCAGCCAAAGAAAAAATCAAAACACGTTACCATTCCCAACCAGAACACAGGTTCGTTGCCTCCCGGATACCGTTACAGAAGGTGACAACTGAAAAAGGGTGATATGTGTTACTTTTGTTACTTTTTATAGAAATAGTTGGAGGAATAAGATAAAGCAAGGTGAAAATATAGATTACCTCAATCGATAGAATCGTCAAACTCCCGTTCCATATCCATCAGTTCCTTTTTTATTTGTTCCAGTTTTTGGAGAACCTGTATTTTGCGGGCTTCTTCGTCTTTTTTCTGTCTTAAGGTCTGGCGTGCACCTTCGAGGGTAAGACCTTTTTCTCTTACTAAATGATAAACGATGGCAATGTTTTCGATATCGGATTTTGTGTACTGGCGTGTACCTCCTTCTGTTTTCCTTGGTCTGATGATGTCAAACTCACCTTCCCAAAAACGGAGCAGCGATTCGTTCACTTTAAAGTGCGAAGCAACTTCTCGCAGGGAGTAATACAGGCGGTTACTATTTTCGAAATCGATTTTCATAGCAGTATCAGTCCATTACCTGTCCGTGATTAGCGGCAATTTGTAACATCTTATCATACTCAGCAGGAGAGAGATCCATAAAGTAGTATTTGGCCGGATTGTCGGGCTGACCTTTTACATGTACCTCGTAGTGCAAGTGCGGGCCTGTCGATTTTCCGGTGTTGCCCACTTCTCCGATCAGCTCGCCACGGGTAACCTTTTGTCCCGGGCGTACTTTGTATTCGTTGAGGTGAGCATATAACGTTTCATAGCCATAGCCATGACTGATCATAATACATTTTCCATATCCCTGCTTCCAGCCTACCTCTATTATTGTACCATCGCCGGTAGCATACACAGGTGTTCCTATGTTTGCGGCAAAGTCCATTCCTGCATGAAAGCGGGCTGTACCATAAATAGGGTCGATGCGTGTTCCGTATCCCGAGGCTACTTGTTTCAGGTATCTGTCGGGTACAGGTTGTATACTTGGTATATGTTTCAGACGATCTTTTTGGCTTTTGGCAAGGCTGAGCACTTCATCAAACGAGTTAGACTGTATATAGATTTGCTTTTCGATGAAGTCCATCTTCTTTGTAGTTTGGATAATCAGATCCGGGCTTTTCAATTCCATCAGGTAATCGTACCTTCCGATACCTCCGACTCCCGAACTACGAATGGAGGAGGGGATAGGGTCGGCATGGAATATTGCTCTGTAGAGATTGTCGTCTCGTTGCTGTATGTCTCCGATCACATTTATAACTTCGTCCATTCGCTTAGACAAGACTTCATACTGCGCACGGATCAGTTCATCTTCTTTCTTCTGGGCTTTATCCCAAGGCGTATCGAAGAAATAGGTAACTGCTATCAGACCGACTATACCAACTACAATACCCGATATCAAGTGACGGAAAACCACAATTATCCTATCTTTGCGGCTAGGATAAATTCTGTCATATGTGAGTGTTTGCGGATTGTATCTATAATATACTTTTCGCTTCATTTTATGGTTCCTGTCATTTTTATTTTCGCGAGTTCGACAAAAGTAAAGTTTTTGCGCTATTTTTGCAAATTGATTATAATAAAGAAACAGAAATTAATGTGGCAACATGAAAATGTGAAAATTAGCAAACAGTTAGGAGTGTATCCGATGTCTGCTAATTTGCTAATTTACTAATTTTAAAAATATGATGACTTCTAAAGAAATTCGTGAATCGTTTAAATCCTTCTTTGCATCTAAAGAGCACAAAATTGTACCATCAGCACCGATGGTGATCAAGGGTGACCCTACACTGATGTTTACGAATGCGGGTATGAACCAGTTTAAAGATGTTATTCTGGGTAATGCGCCAATCAAGTATGCACGTGTAGCCGATTCTCAAAAATGCCTTCGAGTGAGTGGGAAGCATAACGATTTGGAAGAGGTAGGGCACGATACTTACCATCACACGATGTTCGAAATGCTTGGAAACTGGTCTTTTGGAGACTATTTCAAAAAAGAGGCGATCGAATGGGCGTGGGAATATCTGACAGAAGTTTTGGCATTAGATAAAAACCGTCTCTATGTTACTGTTTTCGAAGGCAGCCCTTCCGAAGGCTTGTCTCGTGACGATGAAGCAGCAGCCTATTGGGAAAAGTATTTGCCGGTAGACCGGATTATCAATGGCAACAAGAAAGATAATTTTTGGGAGATGGGTGACACAGGTCCTTGTGGCCCCTGCTCCGAAATACATATAGATTTGCGTTCGGATGAAGAACGTGCGAAAGTAGATGGGCTTACTTTGGTGAATCAGAGTGACCCTCAGGTTGTGGAAATCTGGAACCTCGTGTTTATGCAATACAACCGTAAGGCCGACAAGTCGCTTGATCCGCTTCCAGCTAAAGTGATTGATACAGGTATGGGATTCGAACGTTTGTGTATGGCTGTTCAAGGCAAGACATCGAACTATGATACGGATGTATTCCAGACTATTATAAAGGCTCTTGGCGAGTTGGCTAACACTACCTACGGAGAGGATGCGAAGAAAGACATTGCGATGCGTGTGATTGCCGACCACGTGCGTACTATCGCTTTTTCGATAACAGACGGGCAGTTGCCATCGAATGCCAAAGCGGGTTATGTGATTCGCCGTATTCTTCGTCGTGCCGTTCGTTACGGATATACGTTCCTTGATCAGCACAAGTCGTTTATGTATAAGCTGCTTCCTGCATTGATCGAAACAATGGGAGATGCTTATCCTGAACTTATCCAACAGCAGACGCTGATTGAAAAAGTTATGAAGGAAGAAGAAGAGTCTTTCTTGCGTACACTGGAGACGGGTATAAAGCTACTCGACAAGCAAATAGCTGATACAAAAGCAAAAGGAATGAAAGTACTAAGCGGTATTGAAGCCTTTACCTTGTATGATACATACGGATTTCCTCTCGACCTTACAGAGCTGATTCTGAAAGAGAATGACATGTCTGTAGATGAAGCCGGCTTTAAGGCAGAGATGCAAAAACAAAAAGACCGTGCCCGCAATGCCGCAGCAGTAGAAACAGAAGACTGGGTGACCTTGAAAGACGGTGATCCAGAGTTTGTAGGTTATGACTTCACTGAATGTGAAACCGAAATATTACGTTACCGTAAGGTAAAACAAAAGAATAGCGAGTTCTATCAGATTGTATTGAGCCGTACTCCATTCTATGCAGAAATGGGAGGACAGGTAGGTGATAGTGGTTGGCTTGCAACCGATGACGAAACAATCGAAATATCGGATACTAAGCGTGAAAATAATCTGGCAGTACATTTGTCGAATAAGCTGCCTCAAGATCTGACTGCTACATTTACAGCCCGTATCAATCTGAAGAACCGTACTGCAACAGAATGTAACCATACTGCAACGCACTTGTTGCATGAAGGTTTGCGTGAAATACTGGGTAGTCATGTAGAACAAAAGGGGTCGTATGTTTCTCCGTCTGTTCTTCGTTTCGACTTCTCTCATTTCCAAAAGTTGACAGACAAGGAGATTCGTGAAGTAGAACGTTATGTGACATCTAAGATCAGAGAGAACATCATCCGTGAGGAAATGCGTCATGTACCTATTGCCGAAGCGAAAGAAATGGGCGCGATGGCTCTCTTTGGCGAAAAGTATGGTGAAGATGTTCGTGTAATCCGCTTTGGCGATTCAGTAGAACTTTGTGGGGGAACTCATATCTCTTCTACAGGGCGTATCGGTTCGTTCCGTATTATCAACGAGAGTTCGATTGCTGCGGGTATTCGCCGTATAGAAGCTATTACGGCTGAGGCTTGCGAAGATTATTTTTATGCTCAACAAGATATATTGACAGAGGTGAAATCCCTGTTTAACAATACTCCAAACCTGACTCAGGCTCTTCGTAAATTCTTTGAGGAAAATGCTGAAATGAAGAAGACCGTTGAAGAGTATGTAAAGGAAAAGACAGTTCAGATTAAAGATGCTCTGATCAAGAAGAAGCAGGTTATAAATGGCATTGACTTCTATGTATTGAATGGACCATTCCCGGCTGAAGTTGTGAAAGATATAGCTTTCCAGATAAAAGGACAATTCGCCGAAAATACAGCTTTCGTTGGAGCTACCGAATACGAAGGCAAACCATTACTTACTGTGATGCTAAGCGACGACCTTGTAAAAGATCATGGATTGAATGCATCCCAACTGGTACGTGATGCCGCTAAGCATATACAAGGCGGAGGTGGAGGGCAACCTCACTTTGCTACAGCCGGTGGTAAAAATACCGAAGGCTTGACAAAGGCTTTGAACGAAATAATGGAAAAGATAAAATAAGGATATACTCTTTATTCTAATTCAGAAAGAGCCTAAAGTTAAATTTTGGCTCTTTTTGTTTCTATTTATCTAAAATCTCATATCTTCGTAGAAATCCTAATACCATAAATGAATATGAGAAAAGCAATGTTAATTGTATCTGCTGCACTTTTCGTTGTGCTGGTACTGGTTTATATATGTACACGTTAAGTTTGTATAGCTGAAAGCTTATTTTTTAGCTCTTGGTAACCATTCTTTTGGGCTTGACTATCTCTGTATTCGTATATAGATAGTATATATACTTTTGGGTATAATGAAAAAGATTAAATCTAGATTTTGACGATTGAAGACTTGCTCAAAAGTGATGATAGGATATAAAACAATAAAATGCTTATTTTTGTGTTTTATATTATGATTAATCAGCTGTTGGTTTATACGTGTCACAAAATAATCTAGTACGTACACTATACATAGGATTTGGTGTATTGTTTATCCTCCTTATCACATCGTCATGTTCTAATAAGAAGAACACCGCCTTGACACGTTTTTACCATTCGGTGAATACACGCTATAATATACACTACAATGCTGATATAGCGTACAAAGAAGCCCTCGAAGCAAAAGAGAAGGGGAGGGAAGACAACCTTTCGCAATTGGTCTACATTTTTCCCAAAAGTACAGACTCTCTTAACGCATCAACGGGGAATTTTACAACCACGATAGACAAAACAACTAAGGCAATCAAGCTACATTCGATAACCGCAAAACCCAAGCGTGATCCCGATAGGAGAAACGATGCCGAATATCAGGCGTGGATTCGTCAAAAAGAATATACTCCCTTCATGGATCAGGTATGGCTGTTGTTGGCAAAAGCTGAATTTCAGGATGGAAACTATTTGCAAGCTGTCAGCACGTTCCTGTATATAACAAAAATATATAGTACCAATCCCGAGATTGTAACTGAATGTCAGTTGTGGATAGCCCGTGCATATACCGAAATGGGATGGCTATACGAAGCCGGCGATATCCTGCATAAGATAGAAATAGCAGGAGGAGCCCCCGAAAAGCATAAAGGTTTTTATGCATTGGTGAAAGCCAACTATCTGGTTTATAATAATGAGTATGATGCTGCCATACCTCAATTGGAGGTAGCCATAAAGAGCGAAAAGAACAAGCATCAGAAGACTCGCATGAAATATCTTTTGGGGCAGCTTTATGCTCAGCTGGGAGACAAAGCCAAAGCAGATAAGGCGTTCGCGTCTGTTAAGGGAATGAGTACACCTTATAAGTATACATTCAATGCACAACTCAGACAAATAGAGCTGGATGACTCTCCGGCAAAAACAAAGGCACTATCCATGCTGTCGGGCATGTCTAAGAAGACGCGAAACAAAGAATATCTCGATCAGATATATACTACTTTGGGAGATATATATCTTGAGAAAACAGATACCTTGAAGGCTCTTGAAAACTATAAAAAAGGAGTAAAAGAGAGTGTTCGTAACGGATACGATAAGGCAATGGCCCAGATAAAACTCGGAGACCTCTATTTCCTTAAGCGGAAATTTGTCTTGGCTCAACCATGCTACTCGGAAGCTTTGCCCCAATTGAATAGATCTCACCTCGATTACCCAAAAGTAGCTTTAAGATCGAGTGTGTTAGATGAGCTGGTTGTACATGTTAAAGTGGTAGAAGAGCAAGATAGCTTGCAATATATAGCTCAACTTCCCGAAGAGGAGCGTCTTCGCATTATTAATGATAAGATCGTAGAGCTGAAAAAAGAAGAAGAAAAGAGACAAAAAGAAGAGGAGAACCAAAGGCGGATCGAAGAACGGCAGGAGCGTATATCGTCGTGGGATGATATAAATGAGCAATTGTTTGATCAATCGAATAAGGCTACTATAGCACCTCCTGCTATTACACAACAAGGTGCAGCTGCATTCTATTTTTACAACGAGCAAGCAGTAAATCAGGGTAAAATAGCATTTCAACAACAATGGGGAAATCGTAAGCTGGAAGATGACTGGCGCAGGCGTAATAAGCGGTCTACAGGAATCTTTGATGAGGTAGATACAGCCCAACAACCCGATTCACTAGATACAGAAGCGCATCGGATAAAGGAGCTTCAAGCTCAGAATGAAGAACTGAATAGGCCGAAGAGTGCCGTTGATGATGAATACTCTGTCGAATATTATCTGCAACAACTACCTCTTACTCCAGAAGCTATTACAGAATCGAATATTCTTATCGAGGATGCCTTATATAAGATGGGGCTGATATATAAAGATAAGCTGGAAGATATGGATTTGGCAATTGATGCCTTTAATACAAATATATATCGTTTCCCTAATACTCCTAATCTGGAAGAGATTTACTATCAACTGTTCCTTATTTATATGCGTTTGGGAGATAATAATATGATGGCTACATACCGATCTAAACTGATGAATGAGTTTGCATCGGGTAAGTACGCAGGTCCTGTTTCTCAACCCGACTATGAATGGAATTTCCGAAACATGGCTAGCTTACAGGATTCGCTCTACAACGAAGCTTATAAAGCATACCAACACGCAGATGTGGAAACTGTAAGGCGTAACTATATGGCAATGAATACCAAATATCCGTTTACTGATCTGATGCCTAATTTTACTTTGCTGAATGCATTGACTTATGCTCAGGTACGTGATGCGGGCAACTTGGAAGCGAACTTGACAGATTTGGTGAAAAAGTATCCGAAGTCTGATATTACTCCTTTAGCCGGCGATATTCTCGAACGCCTGAAAAGTGGAAAAATATTACTGTCGGATGGCTCTCCTGTCACCGGATTCGACTGGAGCAAGGCTTATCAGGGGGCAGATTCTCTATTGGCTTCTAAAGGGAAGATATTACAATATTCCGACACATTGGATGTCCCTTATGTGTTGATGCTGATGTTTAAACCAAAGACGATAGACCGAAACGAATTACTGTATCAGGTGGCTGACTATAACTTCACTAATTATGTGATTCAGACGTTCGATTTGAGTTTTGATACAGACCCGCCGTATGAGGTATTGCAGATGAAAGGGTTTAATTCTTTTGCAGCTATAAGGTCATATCTCTCGAAGGCATACAGCAAAGAAGGATTGATACAGCATCTCGATAAGGCAATTCTTGTAGTACCGATATCAACGGATAATTATATCAATGTGCTTCCTCGTCTTGGCTTAGAGCGATACATGGCATATTTCAGTGAACATTTTTCAGAACAATTTCCTCAGTTGATAGCTTCATGGAGTGGTGATAAGTATGTCGAATCTGCCCAGCCTGTAGAAATCGCAGAAGTTGTTGGGGCTAAAGAGGAGAGTAAGGCGGAAGAGCTTGATGAAGCGGTAAAACAGCCTGTAACTATACCACAGACACCTGTTGTACCTGAAAAACCTGTACAAAAACAACCTGAAACGAAAGTCAATGATAAGCAGATAACAGGAGATGATTTGTTGTCGAAAGATCAATTGCAAAAAGCCGGAGAAGTAAATGACGTTATCGATGGCATATCCGATGTTGTCAGCAATCCTGTTGATGGTATTAAGAGTTTGTTTGACCGATACAAGAATAGGGAAAAACTGACAAAAGAAGAAAAGCAAGCACTCAAGGAAGATGAGAAATTGCGTAAAGAAGAAGAAAAGAGACAAAAAGCAATAGAAAAAATCCGCTTAGATTCTATCAATAAAATAGAGAAAGCCCGAACAGACTCGATAGCGAATGTAGAAAAAGCACTCGAAGATTCGATTAAGACTGCGAATAAGCAGGCTGAGGAAAAAAAACGACTGGAAGAGAAGCAAAAAGAAGATGCAGCCAAAGCTGCCGTGAAGACTCGTGAAGATGCCCGTAAACAGAAAGAGGCAGACCGTAAGCAAAAGGAACGTGAACAAAAAGAACGCCTGCGTCAGCGCGAAAAAGAACGGAAGGAAAAAGAAAAGGTCAAAGAACAAGAACGCAAACAGAAAGAGCGTGAAGCCGAAGAAAGAAGAAAGCAGCGTTTGAAAGAAAAAAGGTGAAAAATGAGCTTTTAGTATCAAAAACTAAAAAAGGTGTGCTCTGATAGTTGAAATAACAAAAAAAAATCATTAATTTGCCTTATGAATTACTAGAGGCTATGCCTTTCATCCTAAAAACTAACTATATGAACGAGAACCTAAATCCTGAATTGCCAGAAAATAATCTACCAGAGGAAGTTACAAACCAATCTGTTGAAGAGGAAGCGAAAGAGCAATCGGAAACATCTACAGAGACTTCGGTGGCAAAGCAAGTATCTTTGAC
>ENA-OWNX01000505-OWNX01000505.1-gut-metagenome-genome-assembly--contig:-NODE-505-length-14291-cov-3.860279_pt1 | contig 14291 bp, 11 predicted proteins | sample MGYA00248250_ERZ651778 | MGnify/ENA primary metagenome ERZ651778 (study PRJEB26908, sample SAMEA4031702) | gut metagenome | biome: gut; feature: normal infant; material: stool | place: China | collected 2015...
ATTAAGATAAGTACCGGGGCTGACATCATCTTCCTCCGACCCTGCCGTATTTGTATTGAAAACGATCATTCCATCATGCGGAGAGGGTACAGTATTATTATCCGATGCCGACTCCAAAGCAACTCTATTGAGAAGCAAAGCTTTATCCGGAGCATTCAATTCGAGGGATGCTTCCTTATTCAAAGGTTCGCCGCCTATTACAAGGTTTGCTTCGTTATTTGCATTCAGCTTGAATATCAGATCGTCTTTTAATTGACTACCGGTAGGGGTGGTCGAATTATTCTTTAGTACATCTACATTAAGAATTCCAATCGGATTTACAGTGCCAATTCCTACCTGAGCCGTACATGTGCCTGCTAATAAAATAGCAAGGAATAAAAATTGTATATACTTATTCATTTGCTTCTTTTTTAGATTTTGAAAAAGACAATTGAAGTTTCTCCCGGCTTTAAAGTCCACGAAGGAGTACCTTCATATGAAGCAATCCGTACCGAAATCCGTTCTCCCCGATGAGCATCAAACCCTAAAGTCAGCGGATATGTGACACCCCCGGTTCTACTTCCTTGCGAAAAGGCGGTGGGGTCTATTTCGGCTATATCTAAGACTTTATCTACAGTCCCATCACTTTTTAGTGAGACGGCAGCAACATATATCGTCATTTTCTGAAAGGATGAAACAGATGGTATAGCCCCTGATAAGGTAAGCATCATAGCATAAGCTGCATCCGACATTACTTCTATATAATTGGTAGGGGTAGATGCACCTACAGCTACGAGATTTAAAGGGGCAAAACCGGCTGTCCCGTTTGCGGAATTATATAACTTTGTAGTTGGCAGAGTCAGCTCAGAATAAAGTGTATATATCTTCGTCTGCCTGTTGCTTGATTCTGTAAGACAATACATCCATTTATTTAGAGCACTATTGAAAACATATAAGCCGGGGATAACGTTATTGGGCACCTCTCCTCCTCTAGCCGTATTATAAACAACCATTCCGTCCACAGGATTTTTAATAGGATTACCTGCTGCATTTCCCCGAGCATCAACAAGGGCTACAGAGTTAGGAATAAAAGCTTTATTATTGGCTCCTAAACTAACCGAAGCCGAAGGGTGTTCGACATCATTTATTGAAACCGAAAGTCCGTCACTACCATCACTACCTACCAAAACTCCTTTGTTGTCGGCAGGCAATGTAAGGCTTTTTATATGCAGTGCACCTTCGGGTGACACAGCATTGATACCAACTTGAGAATAAAGTGAATAAGCACTAAAAACGAAGAGTAGTCCACAAAAAATTATTTTTTTCATTTCGAATCTATGTTGATTTTTCATTCACTATCTAATAAAATATGATCCCGAGACAACAATTATGTCATTGGTTACAATTGTTCCCATATTCATAAAGGTTCCTACACTCTCGCTTACATTTTGAATATAAATATTTCCATCGAAATCAATTGTGGACTCTGCTGTAGTTGATATATTTCTTGCAGGGAAGTTCACTAAACAATTTATATTCATATCACTCTGACTCGTCACTGTTGTAGAAGCAAAGGGTTTATATGTATCTTTATCTGTTCCGCTTGGAATTTCAGCTATCTTTTGCGAATTATGGGCAGTATTCCAAACACTAATATTTGCTCCTATTCGTTTTAGTTTGACAATAAAGTTAACAGCTTTACCATAACTTCTAAATTCTTGGCTTATTATCGACCAACCGCTAGTAGCCTGCCAAAGATTAGCGAGTACCACATCAGGTATTTCAATATCACCAGCTCCTGATCCTACTCGTATCCACTGAGTTCCATCATTATAATAACACCCTTCGAAAACGTCGTCATCTATATCTTTTGTGTTATATACGAGCATTCCTTTAACATGCTCATTAAGTGGGCTCTTATTATTCAATGCGATCAGCTCAACACGAGGGAGTAATAGACCTTTTGTTGCTGTCCCATTACTATTTTCTTTCAGATCGAGCAACGCATCTTGATGCGGAGAAACACTAGTACCGATTGTTACTTGCCCTTGTATGTGTTGCGGCATAAAAAGTAGAATCCCAAATAGTAACAACACTCCGGACACTGTCCATCCACGTTGTTTTTGATTAAAGTTTGTTTGTTTCATGTAGTTTAACTGTTTTTTATTTATTTAATACTTCGAATCTTCCTTATAAAATCTGAATGTTCTGGGTTACATTTCAAACCACGAAGAAAATAAAGAGTAAGACAATTCATATATCTCATCAATAAAGCATTAAGGTTTTCCTCTTAATAAGCTTACTTTAGGAACACGATTCGGGTAATAAATGGCTGCAGAAACAACCAAATGCAAAAAATAAAACTATTTGTTTACAATTATAAAATCATAAACATTTAGATATAAATGCAGAATCGTCGAAAAGAGATTGTGTTAGATATTACGAACTCTCTAAAAATAGATTTATAGTTTGCTAAATAAGTAGAAAAAGTAATGTTATAAGCATAAGTTATTTTTGATAGTTTTGTCTTTATTGATAGTTTTGTCCTTTGGGCGTAAAAATAGTACTTTTTATAAGACAATATGACAATTTCATATTCTTTAACAAATATAATGTTTGCTTTTTAAATGAGATATTATTGCAAAGGGTATAAAACTTCCAGTAGATCTGTTAAATTAACTATTTAACATCATACCACAACTTCCCATTCCTCAACGTCTCCTTCTATTATTTTAAACAAAGGGTGTGGATTTAAGTTAGCCAATATTGGTAATTTATCTAACAGATCGGGGCTTCGTTTTTGAAGTTTTCGCCTCAGATGTTCAAACTCATATTCCAACTGCCCTTTTGTTACAGAGATTGGTAGTATATTTTCAACGAGACGTATCTTTTCTTTCCTGTAATTATAGTTTCGCCTTACGGCCTCTTCATATATTTCGGTAAGAAAGGCGTCGATATAAAGAGTGGGATCGGAGCTATTCTTAAAGCGGATTAGCTGAGGATGATTCGTATACCCTTTCGTATTCCCTAAAAGCACATTCTTGGCTAATAACCCTTCACGCCAAGAAGCATTAAGCCCTGCCGAATCAAGATACATCGGATGTAAAGACCATAGTCGCATATATTATTTTTCTAATAGTTTTTCGATAGTGCCTGAGATTTTTGACGGATTGGTTATCGGAGCATAACGATCAACGATATTCCCTTCCCTATCAATCAAGAATTTCGTAAAATTCCATTTTATAGAATCGCCTAAGAATCCTTTACTATTTTCTTTCAGGTATTTATACAGAGGATCGGCATTCTCTCCATTTACGTCAATCTTTGCAAAGGTGGAAAATGTCGTTTTATACTTCATCTCACAAAACGAGGTAATCTCTTCATTTGTTCCCGGAGCCTGTTTCCCGAACTGATTGCAGGGAAAGTCCAATATTTCGAACCCCTGATCTTTATACTTAAGATATAACTCCTGTAAATCTTTATACTGAGGGGTGAAACCACATGCTGTAGCAGTGTTAACTATTAGCAGAACCTTCCCTTTATAGTTGGATAAAGGAACATCATTACCTTTACTATCCTTTACGGTAAAATTGTATATACTCATAATTCGTTCTTTTTACCATATAAACAATCTCGACCGCTTTTAGATTAAATTATAACAAGTTTTATTATATACTTACTTTAATAATCTTTCTCTTTCTTCCCACATATACAACAAAGCCGATTTCAAAGCTTGCTTAGAAGACTTCGGACTAAAACCGAGCTCTCTTCGGGCTTTAGATATATCAAAATCCTGTACCAACCCATAAAACATATTCACTTCTTTGGTCGTCATGGCAGGAGCTTTCCCAGATATTTTAGCTCCAAATCCTAACAGAGCTCCGAATAAATACAGTACAAACCGAGGAACAGGTATCGGCTTTTTAAGCTTAAGTTGCGGAAACAATTCATCAGCCAATTTGATTGACTCAGTAATAGTCATACATTTTTCATTCGCCAAAATATATCGTTCTCCCGACTTACCCTTCGTTGCAGCCAAAACGCAACCTTCTGCCACGTCATTTACATCTATCCAGTTGAGGGTTATCTTGGTTTCGATAGGCAACTTATTGTTCAATATAGCCTTTAATATTTCATTCGAATTACTCAAGCGGTCTGCTATTACGCCCCCTATCATGGCTGAAGGTAATACGGCAACCAATTCGATATCATGCTTCTTTGCTAATTCGAAAGCGAGTTTTTCTGCATCATTTTTTGAGTTATAATACATATCCCTACGGTCGGGATTGTAGCCTGATTCTTCATTGATTGGTATTCCTTTTGTATAATCCAATGCGGCAATGGAACTGACATACACAATTCGCTTTACTCCGGCTTGGACTGCTGCCTCTATCATGACTTTGCAGCCATTCATATTCACATCGTAGATCTCTTTTTGGGGATCTTTTGCCCACAGCTTAAAGACGGCTCCTACAGCATAGAAAGTATCAACACCACGCAAAGCCTGAAGCATTGAGTTCTTATCGGTTATATCTGCCTGTACAACTTCGCAATCAAGCCCCTCGAATGGTTTTGTATTCTTGATATTGCGGACAGATGCTCTTACTTGATATCCTTTGGCGATTAAAAGTCTTACTAAGTTATTTCCTAAATGTCCGTTTGCTCCGGTAACTAAAACGATATTCTTCTGTGTCATTGTTTTATATTTAATAATTATGACACAAAATTCGGAATCGTAAAATCAATTACACTTGACTTTTGTTAGTTAATCAGATTTCGTCTTATACGGCTAAGGCTTTCCGGTTTTATACCAAGGAAAGAGGCGATATATTGCAATGGAACATTCTGAATAATGTTCGGATAAGACTTCATTAGTTTAAGATAGCGCTGTTCGGCTGATAAGGTTGCCAAATCTTTAGACCGCTCTTCATTATAGATTACCGACTCCTGCAAAATCTGCATGCCATAATCTTTCCAAAACGTGCTTATACTTATCAATTTATCATAATCCTGCTTGGTTATACGAAGTAGTTGGCACTCGGTAACAGTTTCTACATTTACCGAAGCTTTTGTTTGGTTTATAAAATCTGAAAAGGCTGTAAAGAAACCGTGAGGACAATTGAGATGCGTAGTGACTTCGTCCCCATTATCGTTATAATAAAACAGGCGCATAAATCCCGATATGATATAATATAAATGTTGCGGAATTTTTCCTACATCTTCCAGAATTCTGTTCTTTGGCATCAATACCGGCTGAAAGAGTATTTTACACAGTTCAATGTCTTGTGATTGTATTTTATACCTAATTGAAATATCGTTTATCAGTTGTTCATACATAGTCCAGAATCATTTCAATAATAAAACAATAATTGCATTGAGAGCAGGTAATGCCTGCTTGAAAAAGATCGATTTTTGAGCAGTGACAGCGCCATAAATTCCTGCAATAGCCACACAACTAAGAAAAAACAATGCTATATTCCGACTCCAATCAGAATCTGCAATCAACAGTGACCAAATAAGTCCTGCTGCAAGAAAACCATTGTATAAGCCTTGATTAGCTGCCAATCCTTTTGTTTTCTCGAACAATTCATCAGGAATACTTTTGAAACTTGTACGACCTTTTGTTGTCCATGCAAACATCTCGATCCAAAGAATGTAGATATGTTCAACAGCTACAAGACCTATTAATATTTTAGATAATATTTCCATCTTTTCTTCTTTTAGAGTATTACCTTACGAAGTAAAGATTTATTTTTCAAGATAATCATTACAGTCTTTTCTTTTTACTATCTATTCCAAGTTTTTCTTAGTTCTTTACATATATTACAAAGTAAATAACAATTGATTTCATCTAAAAACAAAACACTCGTAGCGCATGAATCACTACGAGTGTTTTTTAGTTACAACTAAAACTACCAAAAAATCCTTTATAAAGCCTGAGCCCTAGTCCACTCAGATGTGCCGTTCTCATTAATAGCCTCTATCGCAAAATAGTAAGGCTTCGTTTTATCCATACCCGCATAATAGTATTCATTTACATTATATACCATCACACAGTTATACAGTTTATCAGGCTGTTGCCCGATGTATATATTATAAGCATAAGCTCCGTCTACAGGCTTCCACTTCAGCCACCCGTTACGTTTGTCTGTCATATCTGAGCGTAAGACAATGAAGTCTTCCACTGCGCTGGGCTTATCTCCTTTTCCTAATCCAAAGGCTCTGAATCCTGATATTGCAAATTTGCCGGTTGGCATATGTATATTCTCAAGCTTCAGATAACGAGCTTCAACAGGTTTTGCCAACTCCACATAATCGTGAGGCACATCTTTCTGATTTTTACTCTTATCAATCAGCACGCTCCACTTCTTCCCATCCAAAGAATAATAAACCATATACTGATGATATGTTCCTGTTTGCTTGCCCATAAACTCTACATCCTGATCGGCATAATTAATCTGTATGGCATGTACAGAAGATATTTGCCCCAGATCGGAGATCAGCCACTCTCCTTTGTTCGCTGTCTGAGCACTCCAATATGTTTTTATATTTTCGTCCACTATATTATTTGCATAAAAAGCCCCAAGAGTAGATGATACTTGCACCGGCTTATTATAGTTCAACAGCATCCAACCTGTAAATCTGCTCTGCAAATGATCTGCTTCACCATTTGGCAAATAGTGAGGATAATCTCCAAATGTAGTATTACAATACATAACACCATCTTTATCGAATCCGGCTGGCCAGATACCGATGCGACGCTCAAAATTATTTTTTACATTGATTACCATTGTCGAGGTATGCCAATAGTTTTTCCAATTGTCCTGAAATGTAGCTCCATGTCCCGCACCTCTTATAAAACCTCCGGCCTTCATACTTAGCGGGAGAGATACATGCTCAAAGTAGCCTAGAGGACTATCACTGACTGCTACACCATCTCCATAGTGACTAAATTCAGTACCCGGACCACCCCATTGCAGGTAGTATTTTCCATTATGCTTTGTCATCCATGCACCTTCCATAAACGGCTTTAGGAAAGTATTATCCATATGTTCTCCAAACCGATGCCAACCGATGCGCTCATCATCAAGCAGCAAGAGTTCTTTGCGTGTTCCTATGGGTTGAAAGTTGCTGCGATTGAGTTCTATGCCATACAACGGATATACATTACTACTCCCGTTATACATATAAAGACGCTCGTCATCGTCAACAAAGAAAGCCGGATCCCAGCCTCCGATGTCGAATCGTTCTACGGCTTTACTCCACTCATTACCCTTGGGGTTGGTACTCACCCAAATAGGAAAAAGGCGAGAATAAGTAGAACCGAACACACAGAGTGAATCGCCTTGTACCCATGCTGCAGGAGCACAAAGATCGTCCCATTTGTTTGGCGTATTGTCAATAGCCTCTTGCGTAAGGAAATGACGTGACACAAAATGCCAGTCAGACATATCGCTACTCCACCAATACCCTGTTTGGTTAGTAGAAAACAGATAGTAATCTCCTTTATAATTCACAATTGCAGGATCTGCCGTGGCACGATGCTTTCCCCAAGTCAGAAAGTTGGGAATAGGGCCATATCCATAATCAATATTGATAGGATTACAATATGTTTTTTGCTGCGCCGACAGCCAGAAAGTCGCTGTAATAAATAACAATAATATACTTAATCTTTTCATATCTTAAAATAACACATTACTTCAAATGAGGGGATTCATATCCCAGTTTCTTCAATCCGCTTTGCACATCCGGATGACTCATAAACAGATTCCACAATAATCCTGTTCGGTAATTTTCGAGCATTACCACAGTTGTACCCTGATCTATTGCCAAATACTTCTGAGGGTACCAGTTGTCTGTTTCACTAAAGGCATCATAAAAGCCATAAGCCCCCATCAATTTATCTCCCATGCTATAGAGTTTCCTCATCACCTTCATTGATTCTTCGGGAGTGTAAACAATAGAAGATAGTGCGGCAGTAGGCGTTATCACCCCAAGATCTCCTTTTTCGGTTGGCTCATGAGCCGCATATCCTTTTACCGAATAGCTGGCAGTCAGCCCCCAACAATCATCACCATAACCTTTATATCCTTTCGGGTTTCGAATGCAATACGCTCTGTTTATCAGCGTATAATTTTTCATTTCTTCAAAATAATCTGCATACTTATCCTTTAGTCCTCTTGGGTCTAAGCCTAAGAAAGAATAATGTGCCCAGAACAAAGGCCCTACCTCCGTACCCTGATAACGCATATTCAACTTGTAACCTTCTACCTCATGCGGGCCGATAATCTTTCCATTTTCTCCCCATCCTTCCTCATAAACAGCAGCAGGAACACCATGAGTAGGAGATGAAGCGGCAAGAATAAATGTTATAAGACATTCATTATAACCATGTATAGAGAAATTCATTTCCCAAGAATGCTCAGGACTCCAGGGCCAATACAATTGGTTTGTACCATTGCGATGCCAGTTCCAATCTACAGCCTCCCAAAGCTTATCGATACGTGCCGCAAGAGCTTTTTCTTCATCTGTACCGTTTATATAATATTGATGCACAGCAAGAAGCCCTTGAAAAAGGAATGATGTTTCCACCAAGTCTCCCCCATTGTCTTTATCACTGAATCCTACTACTTTACCTGTTTCCCCATTCCACCAGTGAGGAAATACCCCATGAAATGAGTCTGCTTTTTCGAGAAAACCAACTATTTTATTAAATCTCTCTAAGCCTTGTACTCTGGTGATATATCCTCGCTCTATGCCGGAGATAATAGCCAGTATCCCAAAACCACTACCACCTGATGTTACCGTATTTTTGTCATATTTGCCATAGTCTCCATCTACATGGAAACGTTCACGAGCCATGCCGCTAGTAGGCTCTGCCCCATCCCAGAAATATTGGAATGTCTTCCGCTGTACCGTATCTATTAATGCTTCATCAGATATTGCAGAAGCTTCCTCTGCTACACTTTTATCTTTATTATTAGCACAGTTTAATAGACAGAGAGCAAGTCCGGAAACAAAAATAGCCTGTATTATTTTCATAAGATTCATTATTTCAACGTAAATCTTGCATTTTTAACATCACGGCTATTGCCCCCGATCATCACATCAAAGTCTCCGGGCTCGAATACAAAGTTAAGATCATAGTCATAGAACTTCAACATTTGGGGTGTTATCTTAAAGTTGACTGTCTTAGACTCTCCCGCTTTGATGAAAACTTTCTCAAAACCTTTCAGTTCTTTTACCGGACGGGTTACACTTCCCACAACATCGCGAATATATAGTTGCACCACTTCCGCTCCGTCTACTTTACTCTTATTCGTTACTGTTACACTTGCAGTCAGTTCCCCATTTGCATCTATCTGTGTCGAACTAAGTTTCACATCACTATAGTCGAAATTACTGTAGCTAAGTCCAAAGCCGAACGGATACAAAGGATCGTTTGATACGTCGAGATAATTGCTGCGGAATTTTTCAAACCATTTACCATCAGCTAATGGGCGACCTGTATTTTTATGATTGTAATACAATGGTATTTGCCCTACATTCTGAGGGAATGTGGTAGTAAGCTTTCCACTCGGATTTACATCTCCGAACAGTACATCACCAATAGCATAGGCTGCTTCAGTTCCGCCAAACCACACATTGAGTATTGCAGGAACATTTTCATTTTCCCATGTAAGAGTCAACGGACGGCCTGTAAACAAGACTAAAACGACAGGTTTTCCTGTTTTTAATAGCTCCTTTAACAAGCGTTGTTGAATATCAGGAATGCCTATTTCGGAACGACTGCTCGACTCGCCGCTATACTCCGACGATTCGCCCAATGCTGCTATAATTACATCCGCATTTTTGGCTATTTGTAATGCTTCATTTCTTAATTCTTCTTCTGTACGGCCATCACGTTGCAAGTCTCTTCCAAAAAGAGTTGCTCTTTGTTCCAACACCGGGTCGGTAGTTAAGTTACTACCCTTTGCATAAACTACATTCGCTTTGTTGCCAACCACCGCTTTTAGTCCGTCAACTACTGTTGTCGCTTTATTGAAATCTGCCGCTACACTCCATGTTCCGGGCATATTTTCACGGGTATTTCCTAATGGACCAACAACGGCAATCGTTCCCTTTTTACTCAATGGCAACACATTGTCATTTTTGAGCAAAACAAAACTTTCTGCTGCTATCTTACGGGCAAGAGCACGATGTTCGGGAGTATATACCTCTTTCTTCACTCGACTCACATCGCAATATTTATAAGGATCAGTAAATAATCCTAACTTATATTTTGCTTCAAGGATAAGACGACATGCCCTATTTATATCTGCTTCGGTTACTTTCCCTTCATCTAACGACTTCTTCAAAGTTGTAAGAAATCCTTCTCCAACCATATCCATGTCGATACCAGCACGAAGTGCACGAGCCGATACGGTTTGCAAATCACCGATACCATGATCTACCATTTCGTTGATCCCTGTAAAGTCTGTTACCACAAACCCATTGAATCCCCATTGTTTGCGCAAAACGTCTGTCATCAGCCACTTATTGCCTGTAGCCGGAACTCCGTCTACTTCGTTGAATGATGCCATTACGCTACCTACTCCCGCATCTACTGCTGCCTGATATGGATAAAAATATTCATTATACATGCGTTGGCGACTCATGTCTACCGTATTATAATCACGTCCGGCTTCTCCCGCTCCATACAGAGCATAATGCTTTACACACGACATAATCTGATTGTTAGACGTAAACGTTTTGTCTCCTACTCCCTGATACCCTCTTACCATAGCTTTGGCTATTTGCCCGCCCAAGTAAGGGTCTTCGCCATTGCCTTCGGATACACGCCCCCAGCGAGGGTCTCTTGATATATCCACCATCGGGCTGAATGTCCAGCAAATACCATCGGCACTGGCCTCGATCGCTGCTATGCGTGCCGACTTTTCAACAGCATCCATATCCCAAGAACAAGACAGTCCTAATGGAATTGGAAATACCGTTTCGTATCCGTGAATAACGTCCATGCCAAAAATAAGAGGAATCCCTAAACGACTTTGTTCGACGGCAACCCGTTGCACATCTTTTATTTTTTCAACACCTTTTATATTGAAAAGGCCTCCAACAAGTCCTTTTTTAATCTTGCCTGCAATATCGCTGTTCTTTGCCTGTCCTGTAACAATATCTCCCGAACCGGGCAAGTTGAGCTGACCTATTTTCTCTTCAATAGTCATTTTGCTCATCAGATCATCTATAAAGCGATCCATCTTTGTGTTTTGGTTCTGCTGTGCATTAGCCATTAGGGTACACCCAAGCAAAACAGTTGTAATAAGTTTCTTCATGTTTCTATTTTAATGTAAATTCTGTTTTTAAATTCGTATCCGAACTTCCGCCCACAAAAAGATGGAAGTCTCCCGGCTCGTAGACATACTCAAGCTGTGAGTTATAGAATCTCAAATCATTCACAGATAAGGTAAAGTCTATTACTTTCGACTCGCCGGCTTTCAAGAATACTTTTTTGAATCCTTTCAGTTCTTTCACAGGGCGCGTAACACTTCCTACCAGATCACGAGTATACAGCTGTACAACTTCCTCTCCGTCATATCCGCCCAAGTTGGTAAGTTTCACACTCACTTTAAGCGGACTATCTTTTGTTATCTCTTTTGATGATAACTCTAAGTCTGAATAGGCAAATGTTGTATAGCTCAGTCCATATCCAAATGGATAAAGAGGTTCGTTAGAGACATCCCAATAACGAGATCCATAAGCAAACTGAGGAACATTGGGATCATAAGGACGACCCGTATTTTTATGATTATAGAATAAAGGAATTTGTCCTACATTCTGAGGGAATGTCATTGTTAGTTTTCCTGCCGGATTGTATTTTCCTGTCAGCACATCAGCAATAGCTGCGCCTCCCATTGTACCTGAAAACCAAGCCTCTAAGATTGCATCCAGATTATCCTTTTCCCAGTTTATAGTCAACGGTCGTCCATTCATCAAAACAAGAACTACAGGCTTTCCGGTCTTTTTTATCGCTTTGAGTAAATCAACTTGAACACCGGGAAGTGATAAGTTTGTTCGTGAATTATTTTCTCCCGACATATTATGAAACTCGCCCATCACCATCACCGCAACATCAGAAGCGGCAGCTACTCTAACAGCTTCGGCAAACCCTTTTGTATCTTCACTTTGTATATCGCAACCTTTAGCATAAGAGATTTTGTCTTTACCGATGGCTTCAACCAAACCATCATACACACTTACGGGAATCGTATCTCGATTTCCCATTGCAGACCAACAACCCAATATTTCATATTTATCTTTCGCCAAAGGGCCAATCAGTGCAACCCGCTTATTTTCTTTCAATGGTAAAGTCTGCTTGTCATTCTTTAAGAGAACCATCGATTTGCGTGCCATGTCCCGGGCAGCCTCTTTATTTGCAGGTGTGAGAATATCTGTTTTCTCTCTGTTGGCGTCACAATATCTATACGGATCTTCAAACAGTCCTAACTTATATTTTATTTTCAGAATTGCCCGAGCCGCCTCGGTCACATCTTTTTCCGAAACTTTTCCTTCATCTATAAGAGTTTTCAGATGATTCATATACACACCTCCCTGCATGTCCATATCTACACCGGCATTTATCGCTATTTCAGCAGAATGCTTCTCATCTTTAGCATATCCGTGCGGTATCATTTCATTGATAGAGGTATAGTCTGTAACTACAAATCCATTAAAATTCCATTTATCACGGAGAATGTCCTTCAGCAAGTATTTATTCCCGGTGGCAGGTATTCCGTTCAAATCATTAAACGATGTCATTATCGTACCACATCCGGCATCGAGCGCAGCCTTGAATGGAGGAAGATATGTATTCCACAGTTCATTGAGAGACATATCCACCGTATTGTAATCTCTCCCTGCCATAGTCGCCCCATAAGCAGCATAATGCTTCACACAGGCAACTACAGTATTTACAGCCGATAGATTGTCTCCTTGAAACTCTTTTACACGTGCAGCTGCGATTAATGAGCCTAAGTAAACATCCTCACCTGCTCCTTCGGCCACACGTCCCCAGCGAGGGTCACGAGAGATATCGACCATCGGAGCGTATATCCAGTTTATACCTTCGGCTGTAGCCTCGGAAGCTGCTATTCTAGCAGAACGTTTCATCGCTTCGAGATCCCAACTGCACGACTCGGCAAGGGGAATAGGAAAGATAGTTCGCTGTCCATGAATTACATCATAACCAAAGATGAGAGGTATACTTAAGCGGGTTTCTTCGACAGCTATTTTTTGCAGACTACGTGTATAGTCCGCACCCACAGCATTAAAGATGCCCCCAACCATTCCTTTCTTGAGGTATTCTTTGTAGTTTGGGTCAACTGTGGGGCCTGTTATAACATCATAACCGCTGGTATATAAAACCGTTTGTCCTATTTTTTCTTCCAGAGTCATTCGGCTAAGCAAGTCATCAACAAATTTATCCACCTCAGCATCCCTCTGATCTTTGTCTTTACCACAGCCCGTAAGTATAAGCAGGCAGAGCAAAGCAAAAGATGTAATCCAATTCAATCTCATCTTCAATTTATTTAATAAACACTTCTTTTACCATTCGCTGAACATCGGGGTCTTTCATAAACAGATTCCAAATAAGCCCTGTACGATAATTCTCTATCATCACTGTTACTGGCGCTTGGTTAAGTCCCATATAAATGTTAGCATACCAATTCTCATTCAGATTGAAAGCATCACGGAAACCATACTCACCCCACAGGAAAGAACCATAGTTACGATAGTAATTCTTCAATGCCACCATCGATTGTTCGGGTAGATAAGGAAATGAAGCCAAAGCTCCTGTAGGTGCCATCGTTCCTACATCCTGATGATCTACCGGCTCGGCAGCACGATAGCCCCAAGGCCCATCGCTTGCTGTAAGACCCCAGTTATCTGCTCCATACCCGATATTCTTTTTAGGGTTCTCTACACAATAACGGTAGTTTATAAGAGCTATATTCCGAAAGTTTTCGAAGTAATTTTCAGAAACATATTTATCTTTTATCTTGTGCGGATCAAGCCCCAAGTATGAATAGTGAATGAAAAACAATGGCCCTCCATTAGATACTCCCACATCGAGTTTTACTCCGAAATATGTATTTCCGTTCGAGTACATTGCCCCATCACGTGTTTGTCCCCAGTCGGCACGATAATCCTGCGCCAGCTTTTCCTGACTAGCCCATCCCGAATAATACATGTCTTTGCCTATACCGTGGGTTGGTGAGGCTATTGCCAGCAAATAGGTTATTATTGTCTCGTTC
>ENA-OWNX01000523-OWNX01000523.1-gut-metagenome-genome-assembly--contig:-NODE-523-length-13869-cov-3.691705_pt1 | contig 13869 bp, 15 predicted proteins | sample MGYA00248250_ERZ651778 | MGnify/ENA primary metagenome ERZ651778 (study PRJEB26908, sample SAMEA4031702) | gut metagenome | biome: gut; feature: normal infant; material: stool | place: China | collected 2015...
GAACCAAGAATAACGTTAAGTCAATCTGTCATGGATTTTATAACTTGGGATTTCTGCGCTTCTTTTTCCGTTTCATCCGATTCGTAAAGGCAATTTCTTCATAGTTATCACCATGCTGTACCATATCCAGTAATCCACCAAAAGATTCCATCTCGCTGTTTTGTTCCTGGGAGTAATTATTATCATGCAATAGATAATTGGCTTCCGCTTTATGATTTTCATTAAACGAGCTATGAAAAACATTCGCTGAAAACTCTTTACCTAAACGAGAACCATTAAAAACAGCCTTTTCTTGATGGTCGATAAACGTTGCTCCGTAGATACGACCTTCATCATTCTCTCGGAATATTACAGAGATACCATTCTTAGCCAACTCTTTCTCAAAAGCCTTTCGGCTGGGCTTATTCGCCAGAAGTGGAGATATAATATTCCGACTCCTATTATATTTAGCCTTGTCCTTCATAGATTGTTTAGAAAAAGTAATTCGCTTTTGCAGAGCATCATAACCGACTGCTTTCCCAATCAATGATGCTTTAAACGGATTGCCAGCCTTTTCTCCTTTCTTATCCAAAGCAGAATACACTAATCCATTATAGGTTTTGCCTCTGACTTCGCCTTTGACTTCTTCTACTGTCACTCCATAGATTGAAAGTACAGCTTTATATTCATTGAAGCTTTGGAAACGATAATCTTTCATCACAGCTTTCGCCACATTTGAAAGCTGTTTTTTGACATCGCCTGCTTTATAATTTACTCGTTTGAGAGGTAGATTATCCGATTGCTTTTGCTTCTCGGCAGGGAATAGATTATACTCTTTTTCTAATGCTCTAGTAATCTTCTTCGACTTATAGAAATCATTGGAGTTACTGATTTTCTTACCTGTTTCATCCACATTAATGCTCACAATATGTAGGTGGTGCCTGTCCAGATCTTCATGCTTAAATATGAGGTAAGGCTGGTCGCCATACCCCATCTGATTCATATACTTTTGTCCGATTTCCAACAGTTGCGCATCTGTCAGTTTATCATCGGGATGAGGATTGATTGATATATGAAGTATAGGTTTTTCAGTTCTATTGTTAGCATCCAGATAAGGTTTGAAAGATTCTATCATATTTTGCATTGTATATCCGGAATCCATATTTTCAACAATACGGTTGCCGAAAAGGACCTTTGCTTCTCTCTGTTCAACCTTTTCCTGATTATAGGATAATGCCCCGAACAATGAACTTCCTGCGCTAATTTTGGCTACCATCGTTACTGATTTTTTGTTTTAAATCGTTGGTTAGAGTCACAATCTTTTTCTGTAAATCCACCAAATCAATGGTCGCTTTTTCCAGTTTATAGAGAAATGCGAGTGCCTTTTTCTCTGAAAAATTGGAATTAAGAGCTTTCACAACCTGATTATAATTGACTCCGATTGCCCGAAATTGTCCGAAAAAAGTAGTCAGGCGCATATAATAATCATGTAGTCCTTTGTCTATTTTGACCACCTTTACAGGATTATTGAAGATGCAGGATGTGATAAAATGAGCTTTGTTCTTTGCTCCCGACAGTTCAAACAATGATAAGAACTTGGCTTCTTTTTCATCATTCAGATAGAAAATATGGCGATTCTTTGCCGGATCTCTTTTGGGGATTCGCCCTCCTTTTCTTGATTCATTTCTTTTCATATTCATATGACATTTGGATAATTAGCTTTGTCGCCAAAAAACGACCATTCATTAATACTGTTTCTTCAAAATCTTACGACTTCGGAGTAAGATTACCCCCCGACTATCAAAGGAGCGGGCAAGGTGTTTTTAAGGCACTTAAAACCGTTTTGAGTGTACTCAAAACATACCTTGCTATTGTCTGACGACAATAAAAATCCACCTTGAAAGGGTGGATTAACGTTAGCTTCGAAAATGACTGATGCTATCAAATGGAGAATGAGAATAACTATCCCGAATATTACCATTGTTATGCACATCTACTATCCTTAAAAAGCCAGCTTCTTTTCAATAAGCAATTTCAAGATTAGAGCATCTTTATACTCCGACTGTGCAAAGTTAGAGTCTCCCGTTAGGTTGAAATAATACTTTACCTATGCCAACCACTGCCAACGGCTACCACCCTCTATGAAAATGAATAGTTAAAGGAAGATACTGGTCTACTTTTGTTCTATCGAGCGATAGATAGTAAAGAAGATGTATCTGTTTATCAACTGATATTTATAAAAACAGATGGATAGATTGGGGTATATATGATTCTCTCTTTTGATAGAATTTTCTAACAATCGAACTATAGATATATCGATAAATCTAACAAAGAATATATCTATCCATATAACTAAAGAATGATAGGACTATGCATTAATATATAGAAAGAAATATATCTCTATAAAATTAACGATTAATCGGCTTATCAATTGATTGACAGATTTATAAATGGAACAAAAGATATAACGAGTTATAAATATTCAAGTAGACAGAAAGATTTATAGTTCTATCGAAAGAAATATAGATTTATCAAACTAAAAGAAGAACGACATGAAAAAGGAACCCTTATTTATCAGTTTCAGCAACCAGAAAGGTGGTGTTGGCAAAAGTGCATTTACCGTATTAATGGCGAGTTATTTTAATTATGTATTGGGAAAGAATGTTGCGATTATCGATTGTGATAGCCCGCAGCATAGTATCAATGAAGAACGGGAGCGGGAGAGTAAACTTGTAATGAATGATTCTTATTACAAGAAGTTAGCCTTGAATCAGTTTAAGGCTGATAGCAGAGGAGTTTATCCAGTGGTACCCAGCAATACGATGGATGCCATAACTACAGCACGGCAATTAATCGATTCTTCCGATACAGAATTTGATGTAATATTTTTCGATTTACCTGGGACACTCAACACAAAAGGAGTGTTGACCCTTATCGCCAATATGGATTATATTTTTCCTCCGATGATTGCGGACAGGCTGGCTGTTGAAAGTACCCTGCAATTTGCTGTTGCCATGAATGAAGGCTACCTGTCAATCGGAAAAGGTAATATCAAAGGAATGCACCTCTTCTGGAATATGGTAGACGGACGGGAAAAGACAGATATCTACAATATTTATGAAAAGGTTACAGGAGAACTGGGACTTCAACTACTTAAAAGCTTTGTGCCAGATACCAAGAAATTCAGAAAGGATTTACTATCCTCACAAAAGACCATATTCCGCTCTACCTTGTTTCCTGCCGATAAGACGATGGTACGACAAGCCAGACTAGACCAGCTTGCCGAAGAAATCCTACAAATTATAAATCAATAATCGTATGGGCAAAAAGATAATTACACAAGACGAATCAGATGAAGATTTGATTCTAAGGTCTTTGATGAAAGGAAAGAAACCCGAAATAGAACAACCTGTACCTAAAGAGGAAGAACAAGCCGAAAACAGAGAACAGTTGCTTGAAGAACCAGCACAGATAAAAGAAGAATCAAAAAAGCGAAGAGCCAAAGCTCCTGATTTTGTTTCGACCTTTCTGAAAGAAAACAGGACATCTTCCCGAAATGGTAAGAATATAAATATACGTCAGGAATTTCATAATAAAATCAGGAAAATTCTCAGCATAATCCCGGATAATGAGCTTTCCTACTTCGGCTATGTTGATAATATACTGGAAAATCACTTCAATATGTATGAAGATGAGATAAATGAACTTTTACGGAAGAATATATAAACCGGAGGATATGTTACCACTAATAATAACCATTTCAGCAACACTATTACTACTTTGGATTCTGCTGTATCCAATGATAATGCGGATATATCACATTTTCCATTTAGGCAAAAAACAGATGGAGAAGGAGAAGACGAAGGCTCCAGATAAACAGATAACTTCAGAAAAAGAAGCCTCGATAGTCGGCAAAAGTACCTTTACCCTAAGCCAACCTGTGCCAACCACTACCACCCCTGTAGCAAAAGAGCCGGTAATAGAAAACGATGCGCATACCTTTGCAACGGAAAGCGATCCGGCTCCGATGGATATCGATTATTCTTTGGACAGTGAACCAGATGATGAGGACAATCTTAATGAAGATGAAGAAGCTATTGAGCTAAAGGAGATGTTCGGAAAAGATGTGTGTTATGCTTCGGGAGTGGAAATTGATGAGTTGCATAAGATAAAACACGTTATAGAATCTCCGGGAGTAACTCCAGACGAACGGCAGGAAGCAGGAAGGATATTGTATGAAAACAAAGAAACCGAGATAGTAGAACAACTTTCTTCAGGGAAAACAGCAAATATAATATCCGGACTAATTGACCTGCATATAACGCTTCATCAACAAGAACAAGGTAAGCCGAAAGAGATTAAAGAATCCGAGGAGCTGGAAAGCTTTGATGTAAATAAGTTTTTAAATCCTAAATGAATCAGCCTATGTAGAACAAACTAAAAACGGTCTCAGACCAAGCTAATTATCCAATTAAAATAAAATTATTCAAGTCTAACCCGCTGTGGGGACTATCCACCCTCACGGCAATTAAAACAAATCAAGATTTTATGAGAAAGAAAATCCTTCTTTCTATGGCTATGTTTTTAGCCATAGGTTCAACTCTTTTTGCTCAAGGAAATGGTTTGCAAGGTATCAACGATGCCACCAATATGGTGACCAGCTATTTCGATCCCGGCACAAAACTTATCTATGCTATCGGGGCTGTAGTCGGCCTTATCGGTGGTGTAAAAGTATATGGTAAGTTTTCGAGTGGTGACCCTGATACTTCTAAGACGGCTGCTTCGTGGTTCGGAGCCTGTATCTTCCTGATTGTAGCAGCAACTATACTTCGCTCATTTTTCCTCTAATGGCAGAGTTCTCAATCAACAAAGGGATAGGAAAGCCCGCCGAGTTTCGGGGACTCAAATCTCAGTACCTATTCATCTTCGCAGGTGGCTTGCTGTCAGTATTCATAGTTTTTGTGATTATGTACATGATAGGTATTGATCAGGTTATCTGCATTGGTTTTGGAGGAACTGCCGCCGGCATACTGGTCTGGGGAACTTTCCACCTGAATGATAAATACGGAGAATTCGGATTAATGAAAGTACAGGCAATCGCTAACCATCCCAAATACATTATCAACCGATTGCAGATACCCCGACTATTTGCCAAAGTAAAACAGAAAGGAGGAAACGAATGAGAAATGTAATGAAAGCCGCTACATTGGAAAGCAAGTTCCCTTTACTGGCAGTAGAGCATGATTGTATTCTCAGTAAAGATGCCGATATAACTGTTGCTTATAAGGTAGAATTACCCGAACTCTTTACTGTTACCTCTTCCGAATATGAAGCGATACACGCTGCATGGCTGAAAGCTCTCAAAGTATTGCCGAATTACTCGATTATCTGTAAGCAGGATTGGTTTATCGAAGAAAACTATAAACCCGAACTAAATAAAGAAGACATCAGTTTTCTGTCACGGAGTTTCGAGCGAAATTTCAATGAACGGCCATATCTGAACCATGCCTGTTATCTGTATTTGACAAAGACCACTAAAGAACGGACACGCCAGCAAAGCAATTTCAATGCACTGACCAGAGGTTTCATTATTCCCAAAGAAATGCAGGACAAAGAAATGGCTCTGAAATTTCTGGAATCGGTCGGACAGTTTGAACGGATAGTCAATGACTCGGGATTTATCAAATTAACCCGATTGACAACCGATGAAATTGTAGGGACAGAAAATCAAGCGGGTTTGATTGAAAAGTATTTTTCCTTATCACAGGAAAATACAACCTGTTTACAGGATATTGCTCTTGGCTCAGGTGAAATGAAAATCGGCGACAAGCATTTATGTTTACATACACTATCCGATACGGAAGATTTGCCAAACCAAGTGCAAACCGACACCCGTTACGAACGTCTATCAACAGACCGTAGTGATTGCCGCTTGTCCTTTGCTGCTCCGATAGGCGTATTACTATCCTGCAATCATATTGTCAATCAGTTTATTTTCATTGATGACCATACGGAAAACCTCAAACGCTTTGAGAAGCAGGCCCGCAATATGCATTCCTTATCCAAGTATAGTCGTTCCAATCAAATTAACAAAGAGTGGATCGAAGATTACCTGAACGAAGCCCATAGCTATGGACTGACATCAGTGCGTTGTCACGTTAATGTGATGGCATGGAGTGATGATAAGGAAGAGCTTAAACGTGTAAAGAACGATGTGGGTAGCCAGTTGGCATTGATGGAATGTAAACCCCGCCACAATACGGTAGATACACCTACTTTATTCTGGGCAGGCATTCCCGGAAATCAGGGGGACTTCCCGAGTGAAGAGAGTTTCTATACTTTCATTGAGCAGGCATTGTGTTTCTTTATCGAGGAAACGAATTATCGAAGCTCCCCATCACCGTTCGGTATTAAGATGGTGGACAGGCTGACAGGTAAACCGCTACATCTGGACATTTCCGACTTACCTATGAAAAAGGGTATTATCACCAATCGTAATAAGTTCATCCTCGGTCCATCGGGTAGTGGAAAGTCTTTCTTTACCAATCACATGGTCAGGCAATATTATGAACAGGGAACCCATGTTTTGTTGGTAGATACGGGTAATTCCTATCAGGGTCTATGCGAAATGATAAACCGAAAAACGAATGGTGAAGATGGCGTGTATTTTACATACACCGAACAAAATCCGATAGCTTTCAATCCATTTTTCACCGAAGATAATGTAATTGATATAGAGAAGCGGGAATCCATCAAAACGCTTATTCTTACCCTATGGAAGCGGGATGATGAGCCACCCACACGTTCGGAAGAGGTTGCCTTATCCAATGCAGTCAGCCAGTACATCGACCTTATCAAATCAAATGATACTATCAAGCCGTCTTTCAATACATTTTATGAGTTTGTAAAAACAGACTATCGTCAAATACTGGATGACAAGAAAGTGAGGGAAAAGGATTTTGATATTGATAACTTCCTGAATGTACTGGAACCATACTATGCCGGAGGAGAATATGATTTCCTGCTGAACTCGGACAAGGAACTGGATTTATTGAACAAACGCTTTATCGTATTTGAAATCGATGCGATAAAGGACCACAAAATCCTGTTCCCGATAGTGACCATCATTATTATGGAAACTTTTATCAACAAAATGAGAAGGCTAAAGGGTATCCGTAAGATGATATTAATCGAAGAGGCTTGGAAAGCTATAGCCAAAGAAGGGATGGCAGATTACATAAAATATTTATTTAAAACTGTTCGTAAATTCTTCGGAGAAGCTATTGTCGTAACGCAGGAAGTGGATGATATTATCTCGTCTCCAATCGTAAAAGAAGCCATTATCAACAACTCCGACTGTAAAATCCTGCTCGACCAGCGCAAATACATGAACAAGTTTGATTCGATACAGGCGATGCTGGGGTTGACCGATAAGGAACGGGCTCAGATACTCTCCATCAATATGGCGAACAATCCGAACAGGCTCTACAAAGAAGTTTGGATTGGATTGGGCGGAGTACAATCAGCTGTGTATGCTACCGAAGTAAGTCTTGAAGAATATTTTACGTTCACGACTGAAGAAACCGAGAAGCTGGAACTATTCAACCTTGCCAATAAACTGGACGGGAATATAGAACTAGCTATTAAACAACTGGCAGAGAGTAAACGAAGCCGGTAACAATCATTATTTACTTATTAAAAACAAATTAAATATGAAAGCAAAAAATTTCATGTTGTGCCTAAGCCTTGTGCTTTTCACAACAAATATGAGTGCCCAATGGACAGTTGTAGACCCTTCAAATCTGGCACAGGGAATTGTCAATACAACCCGAAATGTTACCCAGACTACGACTACAGCGACAAATATGATAAACAATTTCAAAGAGGTTCAGAAAGTTTATAATCAGGGAAAGCAATACTATGATGCGCTGAAAGCGGTGAATAATCTGGTAAAAGATGCCAGGAAAGTACAGAAAACCATTCTGATGGTTGGTGAAATTTCGGATATCTATGTCAACAATTTCCAAAAGATGATGTCCGATCCCAATTACTCCATTGATGAGTTGAATGCTATCGCATCAGGATATGCCAAGCTATTGGAGCAAAGCAATGATGTGTTGAACGAACTGAAAGGAGTTGTAAATATCAGTACACTTTCCCTGACAGACAAAGACCGTATGGAAGTAGTGGATAATTGTCACGACTCGATGGTTAGTTATAGGAATCTTGTGCGCTACTATACCAACAAGAATATCGGGGTTTCCTATCTACGGGCAAAGAAAAAAGGTGAGACAGCCCGTGTTAATGCTTTGTACAGCAATCCAAACGAACGTTATTGGTAAATCTAATTTGCCAATTATTCAATATGCCAATGTGCCAATGAAAAATCAGAAAAGGATTATTACTCGAAGAATTTATTAATTGGCATATTGGCTCATCACCACATTAAATAATTAGAATATGGATTTTGACCAATTTCACGAAACACTACGGACTCTTTACGACCAGATGATGCCCTTGTGCAGTAATATGGTCGGGGTAGCTAAAGGGATAGCCGGACTGGGAGCATTGTTCTATGTAGCTCATCGGGTTTGGCAATCCCTGTCACGGGCAGAACCGATTGATGTCTATCCCTTGCTTCGGCCTTTTGCCATCGGTCTTTGTATTATGTTTTTCCCAAGTGTTGTGTTAGGTACGATTAACAGCGTAATGAGTCCTGTCGTTCAGGGAACACATGGAATGCTTCAATCAGAAACATTTGATATGCAAAAATACGCAGAGCAGAAAGATAAGCTGGAATATGAAGCTATGCGAAGAAACCCTGAAACGGCATATCTGGTAGATAACGAAATATTCGAGGCTCAACTGGATGAACTGGGAATTACCGATGCAGGACAGATAGCGGGAATGTATATCGAGCGGGGATTATACAATGCCAAGAAATGGATACGGGAAGCTTTTCGGGAAGTACTGGAGGTTATCTTCAAAGCTGCTACACTAGTAATAGATGTAATCCGGACCTTCTTTCTGATAGTTCTGGCAATACTTGGGCCAATAGCTTTTGCCATATCTGTTTGGGATGGATTCTCATCTACTCTTACCCAATGGATAACACGGTATGTATCGGTATATCTGTGGCTTCCTGTATCTGACTTATTCAGTACGATATTAGCCCGGCTTCAATCATTGATGCTGCAAGCTGATATTGTGCGAATGGAATCTGACCCTAATTTCTCTCTGGATAGCTCCGATGCCATTTATATTGTATTCCTGATTATCGGTATTGTCGGATACTTTACGATTCCTACTGTTGCCGGATGGATAATATCGGCAGGTGGTATGGGCAACTTCGGAAAGAATGTAAACCAGACTGCAACCAAAGGTGGAGCAATAGCAGGTGGTGCTGCCGGTGCAGCTGGAGGTAATATCATCGGTCGCCTGAAGGGTAAGTAATTAGCAAATGAGCAGATTCGGATATTAGCAAATTGCTTTAGATACAAAATGTTTCATTTCCGAATTTACTAATATTCACATTTTCAAATTATCACATTAATGTAATGGAATTTAAGTCATTAAAAAATATAGAAACAAGCTTTAAGCAACTCCGTATTTTCGGCATTGTCTTTCTGTGTATGTGTACTATTGTTACAGGATATTCTGTGTATAGCGCATACGATTTTGCAGAAGCACAACGCCAGAAAATATATATACTGGATGATGGTAAATCGCTGATGCTCGCTCTCTCGCAGGACCTTTCGCAAAACCGTCCTGTGGAAGCACGGGAACATGTCAGGCGTTTCCACGAACTCTTCTTTACCTTGTCTCCCGATAAGAGTGCCATAGAAAGTAATATCAACAGGGCATTGCTTCTTTCTGATAAGACAGCTTTCAATTATTATAAAGATTTATCGGAGAAAGGATATTACAACCGCATAATCTCGGGAAATATCAATCAGATGATACAGATAGACAGTGTAGTCTGTAATCTGAATGTCTATCCCTATCAAGTGGCTACATACGGAAAACAGATGATTATCCGGGAGAGTAACATTACTGAACGTTCACTGATAACCTATTGCCGGTTGTTGAACTCTGTCCGCTCCGATAATAATCCGCATGGCTTCACTATTGAGGGATTCGAGGTTAAAGAGAATAAAGATATAAGGGTGCTTACTCGCTAAAACCATGCCTATGAAAGAACGATTGAAAGAAGTCTGGTATTGGTTTGAAGATAAACTCAAAGACCTGTGTGGGGAACTGACACCTGACAAACGTATAACCATAATCCTGATAATGCTCCTGATATTAACGATCGGCAATCTCTACTTCACATTCTCCACAATTTATAATTGGGGAAAAGATAGCGAGAAAAAACAGCAGATGGAGATAGAACATATCAGGCAGTTAGAATTGGAACAGAATAGGAACGAAATCTACGATTTTATGGATTTTCCTATCGATAGGGAACTTCTTGATTTAGAAAAACAGCAAATGCGGAAGGATTCTATTGATAGTATAAGTATTAACAAACAAAGATTTAAAGAATATGAGCGAACAACCAAGAATAAGTTCGGAGCAAAAACAAAAGCTTAAAAAGTATGCGGTATTTGCATTGATGGCGATTGTTTTTGCAGGCTGTATGTGGCTGATATTCGCACCTTCGGATGCGGACAAAGCTAAAGAACAGGAAGGTGTCGGGCTTAATGCCGACATACCTGATCCTGATGGTGGCGGTCTTATCGGCGACAAGAAAGATGCCTATGAACAAGAACAGATGCAAAACAAGCAAAAAGACAGGATGCAGTCTTTACAGGGGTATATGAATATTCTGGAGGACGAAACGAAAGATAAGCAACAAGTCACGCTTTCCCTTGTTGATGAAACGGAGCAACAACCAAATCAACAGCAGGACAAAAAAGCACCGATAAGTAACTCGGTTGCTGCTTATCAGGATATCAATAAAACATTAGGTAGTTTCTACGAAGAGCCTAAGACCGACCCTGAGAAAGAGGAACTGAAAAAGAAGCTGGAGGACCTGGAATCCCGTATGGACGAAAAGGAAAGTGCTAAAAGTACAATGGACGAACAATTGCTCCTGATGGAAAAATCCTATGAAATGGCAGCCAAATATCTGCCACAGGGGCAACAGGATAATAATTCAGAGAGCCTGAGTAAACGAATCTCAAACGGAACAGTGAAAAATAGCAATGGTAAAACAAAAGTCGCTCCCATCAGGCAGATACAGAATCAAACGGTTTCTGCTTTATCCCAGAGATTATCCGATGAAGACTATTTTCTGATATATGACCAGCCAAAAAATACAAGTTTCAACACAATAGGTGGAGAAACGGGCGTTTCGCAGAAAAATACCATATCGGCTGTCATCCATGACGATCAAACGGTAATCAATGGGCAGACTACCCGCTTAAGGCTGACAGAGCCATTGATGGCAGGAACAACAATTATTCCGGAGAATACCATTGTTACAGGAGTAGCCAAGATTCAAGGCGAACGGATGGATATACAGATATCTTCGATTGAATATCAGGGGACCATCATTCCGGTGGAAATGTCCACATATGATTCAGACGGGCAGCGGGGCATCTATATCCCCGGTTCGTTGGAAATGAACGCTGCTAAAGAAATAATGGCGAACATGGGAAATAGTGTCGGTACAAGCTTTACCATGACTGAGAGTACTGGTGCTCAACTGACCTCTGACCTGACAAAAGGTGCTATACAGGGCCTATCAGCATATATGCAGAAGAAGATAAAGGAAGTAAAGGTTACACTCAAATCGGGCTATAAGGTAATGCTAATGCCGAAAGCCAATTAAGGTCACAGACCTATTTATTATCAAATTAAAACAAGATTGAACAATGAAGAAATATATTTTATTATTCGCATTAGCTATTATAACAATGACAGCTAATGCTCAAACAGAAGAAACAACTCCTGCAACAATGGAAACACAGGAACAGATGCAGGAGGATCTGCAACAGGTTCTTAAACCTACTTATGGGGATTATTATGAGGGTCTATCCAAGAAAATAACCTTTGACCGAATGATACCGCCATACGGACTAGAGGTAACATTCGACAAGACGGTACATATTATATTTCCTGCTGCAATCCAATATGTGGACTTAGGTTCAAACCGTATTATTGCAGGTAAAGCGGGAACATCAGAAAATATCCTTCGGGTAAAAGCTGCTCTCCGCAATTTTGAGACGGAGACCAATATGGCTGTGATAACCGAAGAAGGTAGCTATTACACCTTTAATGTAAAGTATGCCAATGAGCCGGAGAAGCTCAATATAGAAATGAAAGATTTTATGCACGATGGTATTGCGACCAACCGCCCGAATAATTCGATGGATATTTACTTGAAGGAATTGGGAAGCGAATCGCCTCGCATCGTCTATTTGATAAACAGAGCGATATACAATACAGATAAACGGATTGTTAAACATATCGGGTCCAAACGATTTGGTATTCAATATCTGTTGAAAGGTGTCTATTCGCATAATAACCTGTTGTATCTGCATACATCTATCAAGAACTCTTCAAATATTCCTTTCGATATTGACTTTGTGCGGATGAAAGTTGTCGATAAGAAAATGATGAAGCAAACCGCTATTCAGGAAACAGTCATCTATCCACTCCGTGCATACAATTTTATGTCAACAGTTGGTGGTAATCAAACAGAACGAACTGTATTTACAATCGATAAAATAACGATCCCTAATGATAAGAAGCTGGTTATAGAACTATTTGAAAAAAATGGCGGACGTAACCAGTCCTTTGTGATTGAGAATGAGGATCTGTTGAGAGCGGAAGAGATTAACGAACTAAAGGTCAAATAAGATGAAGCGTATAACACTATTTTTTATTCTGAGCCTTGCCCTAATAGGACAGGCTCAGGCTCAACGCTATCTACCGGGACAGAAAGGCATACAGGTAACGGGTGGTCTTGTTGATGGTTTTACGTTGGAAAAGAAAGACGGGCAGGCGTTCTTCGCTGGTCTGGCTCTATCTACTTATACCAAGAATGGTAACCGTTGGGTATTCGGAGCAGAATATATGCAGAAATCACATGAATATAGAGATATGCTGATTCCTGTATCGCAGATAACAGTAGAAGGCGGTTACTATTTGAAATTCTTATCTGATGCAAATAAAACAGTATTTTTCTCTATTGGAGCTTCTGCTATGGCTGGTTATGAAACTGTGAATTGGGGAGAGGAACTGTTGTTTGATGGAGCAACCATTATCAATGAAGACAATTTCTTATATGGTGGTGCGGTGTCATTTGAGATTGAAACATTTTTATCGGACAGGTTCGCTTTGCTTATCAATGCCCGTGAACGGATACTCTTTGGTTCAGAGATTAATAAATTCCATACACAGGTCGGAATTGGGTTTAAAGTAATAATCAATTAGCAGATGAAAGAGAATGACGAATGGTATACTCCGAAAGAAATTATTCAATCATTAGGAGAATTTGATTTAGATCCTGCAACATCTTTAGAGGCTTACAAACTGAATAAATCCGCAAGGAAAATATATACAACAAAGGAAAATGGCTTAAGACAGGAATGGGAAGGGAGAGTGTGGCTCAATCCTCCATATTCCAATCCTTTAATCCAACAATTTCTTATGAAAATGGCTGAACATAACAATGGTATTGCTTTGGTATTTGCCAAAATTGAAGCCAAGTGGTTCCATGATATTGTTCTCCAATATGCTACAGCTATTAAGTTCTTGTATAACCGTATCCGATTTTATAAGCCGGATGGAACACAAGGAATGCAACCAAGGAATGGCTCTATGCTGATTGCTTATAGTATGAGTAATGCGGAAATACTTATGAATAATACACTGAAAGGG
>ENA-OWNX01000554-OWNX01000554.1-gut-metagenome-genome-assembly--contig:-NODE-554-length-12931-cov-5.973860_pt1 | contig 12931 bp, 8 predicted proteins | sample MGYA00248250_ERZ651778 | MGnify/ENA primary metagenome ERZ651778 (study PRJEB26908, sample SAMEA4031702) | gut metagenome | biome: gut; feature: normal infant; material: stool | place: China | collected 2015 ...
TAGCACGGCTATGCGCTTCGAAGAGTGCAAACGGTCCCCGTAAGAATTCATTCCGACCGGATTCCCCCCTCACGACAACCTTCAACCGGGGATGGAAGACTCAGCCATCCCCCTCACCACACCGGACATGGTCCGTTCCGGACGCGTCCTCCGGGCCTCAGTTAAATCTCCAATTTATTGCACTGTTAACTAAATGACATTGGTTCATATGGTTTTCTCCCACGAGGTGTTTTCGTGCGCTTTCTGCACAAAAATCCCGAGTTATACGGAGGCGCTGCGGGCCTGTCTGAGCCGGTTAAAGAAAAGACCGGGCAGACTTTTTTTCCCATCTGCCTGGTCTTCTTTTTCTGTTGAAGGCGGTGACCTGTGCGCGGAGCGTGCAGGTTATCGTTATTATATGATACGGGGCGGCCGACGGCCTGTTTTCCCCTACCGGTTCGTAAATATATCCACTACCGCATGGAAGATCTTTGTTAATACCCTCCACATTCTTGTGAACGGACCAACCTCCTCATCCTCCGCATCCTCCATATCGGAGATATCGGTGGCCTCGTCATCGTCACTGATTTCATCCGTCCGGAGTATAATCTGCAGGCTGTGGGGCGAAGGATTTTTCGATGAAGTAAAGGAAATTTTGTCTGCCTCCGGATCAATATTGAGGAAATTATTTTCATCCTCGTATTTATCCAATTGCTCATCCAGCGTATCCTTCATGCCCTCGCTGGCCGTTCTCACCGCCGTGATACTGTCGAGCGTGGTCAGACTCTTATCGAGCAGCCCACGGAGGCCCTCCAGGCTGTTCTTCGTACCTGCATCAAGGGAATCACCTGCTGCTATCATGGTCGTGTTTACAAGGCTCAGCATGTCATGTGTGCTGCCCATTGCCCTGGTCAGGCGGTTCAGAAGTTCCTGTGTGTCCGCCAGTGAATCCAGCATGGAGGGAACATAACTGTCTGCCGTGTCAATTAGTACTCTCGTATCATCAAGAAGACTGATCAATTCATCGGTCACGCTTCTGAGCGCTGAGACTGTGGAGGCTGTTTTGTGTCCAATATTCCCAACATCACTGCATACGGCGTTGATTTTTCCAATTACCTGAGCCGCGGACTGCTGCACAGCGGTGCCGTCCCCGATCATGGCCTGAATTTTCTGGAGAATAGCGCCCACTTCCGCCGGATAGGAGGTTCCGGACAGTGACTGGAGTACTTCCTCCACATTGTCGGCATATGGGTCCAGTTCCTCACTCCATTCGTCAAAACTCTCATTGTTCACTCCACCGCTTCCCGGAAGGCCGGAAGGTCCGCCCTGCAGGGCGCTCAAATCCGACTCAGCGCCGAATGCCTGAATCTGCGCTTCCCCGTCACTCTTCTGTGCCTGTGGGGCGCTTTCCGTATCCGTATCTTTCGATGGCAAAGATTTTCCGGCATTTTCCGGTGTTTCCGGAACGGATGCATTCTCCATTTCTGCCGTTTTTCCGGCTCCTTCTGCGGTTTCCGTTCCTGCCGGATTTTCCGTTCCTGCCGGATTTTCCGTTCCTGCTGTGCTTTCCGTTCCTGACGTGCTTTCCGTTCCTGACGTGCTTTCCGTTCCTGACGTACTTTCCGTTCCTGACGTGCTTTCTGTTCCTGACGGATTTTCAGCGCCTGTTGGTTTTTTTGTCTCTTCTGGTTTTGTTTCTTCTGGTTTTGTTTCTTCTGGTTTTGTCTCTTCTGGTTTACCCGTGTTATCACTGCCGGGAGCCGTATTTTCTGCTCCCACAGAACCGGCTGGTTTTTTCTTTCTGTTATATCGGAAGGAATCAGCCGACTTAAGGCTCTCCTCCAGCCTTTCCAGATCGTCGGATGCCAGTCCGTAAGCGCCTGAACTTCCTCCGAGCTGGCCTGCCAAAGCCTCCAGAATCTGCTGTATCTCCGCTGTCTGCTGACTGATCGCAGCCGCCAGCTGCTTCTGCTCTTCCTCTGTGATTCCCTTACCGATTCTGTCCGACATCGTGTTCAGGGAATTCTTCAGTCCTCCCAGCCTGTCATACAGCCGATCCAGCTCATCCTGGGTATCCTCCATTGTGTTGTAGATAGCATCCATATTGGCATTGATATCCGTCACCGCGTTTCTGGCTGTTTCCAGGTATGGAATGACCCTGGAGGTCTGTTCGGTAACTGAGGCCAGATCATTCAGGGCTTGGGTTGACAGAGCTTCTATCTGCTTCCTGTTCCCATTTATCTGCCCTCTGGCGTCATCAAGGGAATTCAAGCCTCCCTTCACCTGGGTTACATCCATTTTCATGGCTTCCATTGAGCGCAGAAGCTGGTTCATGCTGTCGTACATTTTATCGCCGTCCTCGCGCCAGGTATCCTTCGCCTCTTTTAAATCCTTAATATTATTTAACGCATCCATTGTGCCGGGCACCATCATCATGATAATCCCCACACTCTCATAATCATCGGTGCCGATACGCACTGTATAGTCCCCGTCTTCACCCGGAAGGGCGGCAAACATAACCACGGTATTATTTCCCATCGACTGGAGCTGGGAGCCAGGGGCGTCCACACTGTAACATTTTTCCATATCCACCGGGACTACTACGGTCAGTATCATATTATTCTTGTAATAAGCCCTGGCCGCCTTGTTGGCAAATGCCTTGACATTAATTTCCACAAGACCGGATGCGCCGGACAGCTTTGACGCGTCGGCCTCCACCCCATTCAGCTTATATGAAATATCAAATGTCCACGGAAGCTCTGTCGTGCCGTCCGGCATCGTACACTGGTAATAAAACCGTTTGCTGCCCTCCGGAAGCTGCCAGGTAACGCTTCCGTCACCCAATTCGGGTTCTGTCTTATCTGTCATATTGACTACCTTGTCATAGACTCCGTAATCTGTATAACGCTCCACGCCGTTGGTACTGCATCCTTTCACTACGTTGACCGTTGTCATGTTTCCGTAATAGTCCATATTGACATACATCGTTTCGTCGACCTGAACACGGGGAGCCGCCGCCCTGACAGGCGATGCCACACTCATGGACAGCGTGACTGCCGCCATTAATACTGCTGTTTTTCTTCTATGTCTCATGACCTTCAAGCCTCCTTCTTATCCTCGCCGCTGCCGTTTTTTCCGGGTTTCACTTTTCCCGCCATTCTTCTGAACCGTTCCCGCCTTCTCGTTCTCCGCTTCTCAAAGAATTTCCGGATCCGTTCAAACTCATTATCCATCAAGATATTGTCGAACAGCACGAGAAAGGCCGGCAGCAGGGTGCATACCAGAAGCATGCTCATCCACGCTCCTCTTCCTATCAGATGTCCCAGATCTCCGATGGCGGCCACCGAAGAAATGTTGTATAAAATATAACCAACTATAGTCAGGATTGAGCCGGATGTGAGGATAGCCGGAATGCTCATGTTAAGAGCCTGGATGGCTGCCTCCCTCTTTTCCGCCTGCTTCCTGCATTCCAGATAATTGTTCGTGGTCAGAATCGCGTAATCTACCGTGGCTCCGAGCTGAATACAGCTTACGATAATATACCCCATGAAAATCATCGTATCTCCCTTAATATAGGGAACTGCCATATTAATAAAAATCGCCACCTCGATGGGGATCATGATGATCACCGGTATGGCCACCGATTTGAAACTGAACATCACTACAAAGAAGACGCCTAACAGCGACAGAACATTCACTCTGCTGTAATCCTTTGTGATAGTCGTCTCAATATCCTGGGTGGAAGGTGTCGTTCCCACCAGGTAGGAATTTTCCGGATAATATTTTTTCATCAATGCCTGAATCTCATCAGAACACTGATAGGCCAGCTTGCTCTCGCCCTTGCTTCTGACGTAAATCAGGATTCTGGAATAGTCATTCTTATGTAGCTGCTCCGTAATGCTTTTTGGAAGAAATTCCTCCGGCACACCATCCGGAAGAGAGCCGGCCATCGAGGTTACGGATTTTGTATACGCAAGTGCTTCCACTTCGTCGGTAAAAGCTTTTTCATCTATCAGCGAAGTGTTCGGCACCAGGGCCATCATCATATTGCTGCGGCCGAATTTGGCATTGATCAGCTGCTCGTCGTCGTAAACCTTTGTTCCCTCACTGGCTCCCACCGCATCATTACCGAACAGAAAACGATTCATATTCTGCGCCGTATAAGCCGGTATCACGAATATTGCGACAAAAATCAGCACGCCGTACCGGATACGGTAAATCCCGCGGCTGAGCTTATCAAATCCCGGCATAAATGAACGGTGTCCCGTTTTTTCAATCATCGGCGTCAGCCTCAGTATCATGGCCGGCATGAAGAATACCACCGTCAGCAGGCTGAAGATTATACCTTTTGCCAGTACGATTCCCATGTCAAATCCGATATTAAATTTCATAAAGGCCAAAACAATGAATCCCACGATCGTTGTAAGGCTGCTGGCGAAAATGGAATTCAGCGCTTCATTGATGGCATTCGTCAGAGCCGTCATCTGATCCAGACCTTTATTTTTTTCCCTGGTAAACGCATGAATCAGGAAAATGGAGTAATCCATCGATACCGCAAGCTGAAGGACGGCCGACACGCTGTTGGTCAGGAATGAGATTTCCCCCAGGAAAATGTTGGTTCCTTTGTTGATCAGTATCGCCACTCCCATGACAATCAGATACAAAACCGGTTCAAACCAGGAGTTTGTCGTCAGGCAGAGAATAATAAAGATCATCAGTACGCCAAGAGTAAGTATCAGCTTCATCTCTTTCGTCACATTCTCGGCCAGCGATTTATTCTGCACCGCCATGCCCACATAATGGCCCTTTTCCCCGGTGATTTCCTGCATCGCATCAATCGCCCTGGAGGTTTTCCGGCTGGTGTCGCCTTTTTCAAAGACGATATCCATGACGGCAGAACCGTCTTTATAGTAATCATCAATACTGTTGAAGTTGATAAATGCGTCGGAAGAAAAGACATCCGTTCCGGTATCCAGCCACATGATCTGATCCACACCGTCAACCTTTTCCAGCTTATCCTTATACTGCTTAGCTTCATACAGTGTTACATCTTCAATCATAACCCGTCCGGTACCCGGATAGCCGAATTTCTCTTCCATCAGATCCAGTCCGGCTTTAGACTGTACCGTGTCCGGAAGATACCGTGTGAGATCATAATTGATATTGACAAAGGGAGCCGCCAGCATTGAAAGAAGCACGGCTATCACAAATACAATCTCAATGGCCCGGCTTCTCTCTATGATGAATACAGGAAGAGAAAAGGAACCCTTTTTTTCTTCAAGCTGTTTTCTTTTATCACGCAAAAATTTCAGTCTCATGTTTCCCTGCTCCTGTCTGTTTCCTGCTGCATTCACGGCCCTGCTGAAAATTCAGCGCCGTATAAATGGCAGCCGTTACCTCATAAAAATCACCATATAATAATCTTTTCCATTGACCTTTTCATGGGCAAGCCCCATCTCTTTATAATAAACCGCACGATCGGAACGCTTCTTTTCATCACTGTTATGGTTTCTCAACAGCTTATCCTCAGCCGCATCCGCTCCGTCGCAGTTCATCAGATAGACTTCCATAATGCGTCTGCCGCTGTTATAGCCGATTGCTTTCAAATACTCGCTCAGTGTGCCCTCATCTGGTATTTTTCCGCTGCCGTAGCCCTTTGTCCTGGCCATTTGAAGACGATGCTCCGCAATCTCCTGCAGCCTGCCGTTTATGACATAGCTTGCATCCTTGTCATAATTCTTTTTATCGTCCTCGTAATAATCGTCTTCCTCGTCACCGTCAAACGAATCCTCTTTCAGTTCATTCAGATTGTCGGCAAGTGCCTGAAGCTCCGTATTATAAAAGCCGACCGGAAAAGCTCCGCCGCCCGTGTTTTTCTCGCGCCTGGCACTCGCAAAGCTGCCATCCGCATTGAACATATACTGGGTTTCATCTTTCCTCAGAGTACTGTTCTGCATTGTGCCGTTATCGCGGAAATAATAGTGTTTGCCGTCCACCTTTTTCCATCCGGTGGCCATAATGCCCGATTCATCCAGATAATACCAGGCATCGCCCTCACGGAACCAGCCCGTCTGCCTGTTCCCGTCCTCTCCAATCCTGTACCAGTTTCCGTCTGCCTCCAGCCAGCCCGGCGCGGCCGCCGTACCGCTCTCAGTTATGTATTTCCATCTTCCTTCATTATCCTGCTGCCAGCTTCCGCTGTCTGCCATTGCAGGCACTGTCATTCCAAGTGTAAGTGCCAGGCAGAGTGCCGCTCCCGGGAACAATCTTAATTTCTTCATTTTTCCTGAATCCATCTTTTTATTTCTATATAAGTTATTTTCATTATTCATCTGGTTTCCACTCTTTCTTCATCAATATGGGGCAGGGCCGCGAATAGTAACCCCGGCCCAAGCGCATCTGCAAGCCGTCAGCCCTGTGGTGTAGAAAATTTATTTTCTTCCCATTCGGCTTTTCTCTCTTCCGACACTGCCCGGATCATTGCCGCCACTTCTCTGTCCGTAAAATGGCTGCTGTCGATCATCAGGTCGTAGCTGCTTCTATCCCCCCACTTTTTCTTAGCGTAATAGTTATAATAATTTCTTCTGATTTTATCGGCCTGACGGACAAGATAAAGAGCCTCCTCCCCGTCTGTCTCATACCGCCTTCTGATTTCCTCAACCCTGGCCTCCAGAGGCGCATAGATAAATACGGATATCAGCCCCTCCTGCTTCTCCAAAACCTTATCGGCACATCTGCCTACAATGACGCAGGAGCCTGCATCTGCATATTTTCTAATCAGTTCAGACTGAATCGCAAAAAGTGTATCATTCATCGGTTTTCCATATCCTGTATATTGATTTGACTTCGCAGGAACTTTAAAAAGAAAACGGTTGGCCTTCATCTCGTCAGCCTCTTCCAGTTCTTTTGTCTCAAAACCGCTGCAGCAGGCCGCCTCCTCAATTAAATGCCTGTCATAACACGGAACCTCCAGCTCCTTTGCTAAAAGTTCACCGATTCGCCTGCCTCCGCTGCCAAATTCCCTTCCTATGGAAATAATGATTTTTTTCATCTTTATTCCTCCTAAACAACATTCAATATGTTAATTGACATTTGTTTATTTATAAGCTATAATGCATTATACTAACTCATGGAGATTTATACAATAATCATTTTTTCATTCCCAATCTAATAAACAACACTTTTGTCTTATATGTTCATTAACAATAATTTTTGTGCAAAATAGACAAAAAGGGACAATTGTTAAATTCCCGTTAAGAAACATTTTTAAAAAGGAGAAACGTCATGAAAGAAGAGAAAAAAGAAGAAACCATTGACCGGCGGATCAGGAAAACACGCCGGCTCTTAAGAGAATGCCTGACCGCCCTTCTGAAGGAAAAAAAGGTTCAGGATATTACGGTAAGGGAAATTGCCGATATGGCAGACATCAATCGTGGAACCTTTTACCTGCATTATAAAGATGTCTTTGACTTGATGGAACAGATTGAGAATGAGTTGTTAAAAGAACTGGAAGATATGCTGAACCACCATCAGGCTCAGGATTTGTTATCCCGGCCTTCCCTGATATTTGCCGAGCTATATCCCCTTGTGCAGGATAATGCCGACATTGTCTCGATTCTGATAGGCGAAAACGGCGACTTGAATTTTGTCAACCGTTTAAAGCACATCGTGCGTGAAAAATGTCTGAAAGACTGGATGGCGCTGAAACCGCTGCGTAATTCGAACGCTTTTGAAGCTTACTATGCTTTTATTGTTTCCGGATGTATTGGAATGGTACAGTACTGGTTAAGTTCCGGAATGAAGGAAAGTGCGGAGGAGCTTGCTTATATGACGGAGAATATTATATTAAATGGGATACGGGTGCTGGAGAAGGAAGCAAAATAGATTTAACGATATCCTGTACGCTCCGCGCACAGGTCACCGCCTTCAATTAAACAGATGGGGCCGCCGGGGCTCGGCCCCGTCCACCGGCCTGCGGCCGCTGATTGTTAACCCTGGAACGGAAGACACAGTCAACCGTTCTCATCACACCGTCTCCGGTCCGTTCCGGACGCGTTCTCCATTCTCAACTCCCGCCTCATATGGATCCGAAACAATTTTATCCCCTTCCGACAGCCCGTCAAGAATTTCCGTTCTACCGTTTTCCGTCCGTCCCGCTTTAACGGCAACCGCTTCTGCTTTCCCATTCTTATCTCTGTAAACGATTGCTCTTTTTCCATCCGGAACAATTGCGGAGACGGGAACTGTCAGCACATCCTTCGCTTTGATTATCCGGAAGGTGACATCCGCCTGCTGTCCGGCGCCGAACCCGGTATTAAAAATACCCGATTCCACTCCTTGCATTGCCTCTTCCCATGGTTCCAGCTCCACCTGGCAGCGGCTTTCTTCAAGTCCTGTGGAGGACAGCTCCTTCGACGCCGTCCTGGCGACAAAGGTCACCTGCACCTGGCCTTTTGTCCCGTCGGGATACACTGCCTCTGCCACAGTTCCGGGTACAATGCCCGAGACGTCTTCTGCAAGCACAGAGGCCGACAGCTTCATCCCATCATCACGGTAAATCTTGACAGCCGCCTGATTCTGAGCCAGAAACGCTCCCCTTTCCGTATAGACTTCCCATAAAATGCCATCGTAAGGCATGCGGATTTCCGCGCCTCCGACCGCCTCATTCAGTGTATTAAGCTGTCTTTCGCAGGAAGCGATCTGTTCTATCATATAATCTCTCTGACGTTCGGAATTTATCTCCCCTGCCTGAAGATACTGCTGATGCGCCTGTACCATCTCCAGCTCAAGCATCTCCAGCTCTGTCCGGGAGAGATAGCCGTCATCCGCCAGGACCTTACCGGCCTCGTAGTTTTTCTTTGATAAACGGTAACTTCGATCTGCCGCTTCGTAAGAGGACGCTGCTTCTCCGTTTGTACCGTATAACCGGTCATATTCCTGCTTAGCCAAACTTAACTGCTGCTTTAGCTGCTCTTTTTGGATATCCGTACTGATTTCCAGTACCGTCTCTGTCCTTAGGAGGACTTCTCCCGCCCTTACCTGGCTTCCCGGTTTAAAAGGGACATCCGACACACTCCCTGCTGCCGGGGCGCTTAATATCATACTGTGAACAGGCGTCAACTCTGCCTGAACGGTAAAGCTCTTTTCCAGGTTCCCATATCTGACCACTTCCATTTTAGCCGTGACCGGCTTAAACAGCGAAATCCCAAATACAGCGAGGCAGATAACCACAATCAATGCCGCCAGTATTTTTTTGTATTTCTTTTTCATATAGCCGCCCTCCATTTATTCTTCGCTGCAGCTTCGCCGTCCTCTATTCGCGCTCCCTCAGAAATTCTGCCGGGAGTATTTTTTTAAGCTTCCGGTGCAGTGCCGCGGAACCCAGAAGCGCGGAGCATGCGGTGAGGCCAGCCGCAGCGAGCAGCGCATTTGCATCCAGCACTTTGGGAATTGTGTACATGTCGCAGGACATTGTGGCTGATATCAGGCGGCTGGCCAGATATGACAGCGGGATTCCAAGAACGACAGAGCCCGCCGCCAGTACCCATTGTCCTGCCGACAATACATCCAGACATTCTTTGCTGTTTAACCCCAGGAGCAAGAGAACGGAAAGCTCCCGTTTCAGCTCCTCATACCGGATCAGAGAGCTGACATAAATCACCGCAAATCCAATTGCCAGTCCCATCAGAGACATGGAAAACATAATCCCGCTCATACTGTTCATGACGGCCCGGTACTGGGAGGCCCTCTCCTGCCTGCTCTGAATCAGGGAGACAGCTCCTTTTCCCTGCAGTTCCTGCCGAAGGTTTTTAAGAACGCCGCGGGAGGCTTTGAGGTAAACGCCGGTAAAACCGTCTTTATAAGCGTTCACGGCCGCCGCCCCCTGATAAGATGCGTAGGCATAGCTGCCCATATACTGCGCTATAATATCAGTGACAACTGCTTCTGTCTCTTTCTTTTCCGGGTAAGCAGTGCGTATCTCTACGGAACCCCCCCGTTTGACTCCCAGCTTTCCTGCCATATGTTCCGAAAGGACGATTCCTTCTTCTTTTACTTTTACACGCTGTCCGTCCGGACGGTACAGATGAATCAGCTCCGCATCCATATCAATTCCCTGGAGGGTACAGTCAACTTTTCCCTGCGGGCCTGCCAGTGTAACCGGAAACTCAATGATTCCCTCAGAAATCAGGATTCCGGGATCCCGGACCGCTTCCAACGCGGCGAGACGGCTGACCGGATGGCTGAAATATACCATAATGTCCTGCTTTTGTGTCTTTTCCCAGTAATCAATGATAAAAACATCAAACAACGCATTCATCGATACGAGAGTCGCCGTAATCATATACGCGGCTGCCATGCCCGCCAGGGAAAAACAGGTTCTCCTGGGATTTCTGGCCAGACTTCTGAGTCCCATCAGTCCCGGTATTGTAAGTATCTTTACAACACCGGGGATTTTTTCCAGAAAAGAATTTCTCACAGCGCCGGGGGCAGCCGGACGCAGCGCCCTGGCAGGCTCCGTCTTCCACATGGAGCCTGCGCTAATCCATGAGACAGACGCGCAAAAGACGGCAGCGCCAAATGTTCCCGTCAGCATATATGCGGCCGACAGAGGCGCTGTTACGGACGGCAGCTTGAAATACACCCGGTAATAATCTGCCATCGGATCCGCCAGTATATATCCGAGCGCCGTTCCGAGAATGCCTCCTGCCGCGCCGATAACGGCTCCATATAAAAGGTAGTGGAACCGAATCTGCCATTTCGAAATTCCCAGGGCCATCATCGTACCGATCTGTGTCCTCTGCTGCTCCGTCATACGGCTCAGTGTAATATATAAAACGACAGCCGCCACCGAAAGAAAGAGGAAGGGAATCACGCCGGACATTTTTTCAAGCTGTTTGATTTCCTCACCGACCATGGCGGCGCCGGTCTGATCCGCTCCCTCATAAACCGAAATCAGTCCGTAGGCTTCCAGAAGCTGTTCCACCGCATCTTCCACACGCTCCCATTCCACTCCGCTTTCCAAGCGTATCAGAAAGCTGTTCGCCCTGTTTTCCTTCCCCAGAAGCCGGGCAATGGTCCGGTAGGAGGCAAATGCAGCATCATAAGTCTCCGGGCTTGGTAACAATTCATTCCTGTCGCGGATCATATAGATATTTTCAGGTGTTGTGCCGATTCCGGTTATCTTCATCGGGACCTTTTTTCCAGCAACCACAATCTTAATGGTGTCTCCCGGTTTCAGGCCTCTGGCATTCGCCATGCTTTCCCCCAGTATCAGCTCCTGCTTTCCCTCCCCAGGCATCATTCCTCTTGTGAGCAGGGGCCGGTTCATCTGGCCCTCCGACCACGAGACAAGGTGCAGCTCAGCCTCGCCCTCCACATCGGCCAATTCCACATTCTGCACGAGACGCCCTTGTGCAGCGGAAACTCCGTCCAGCCCTTCCAGCCTGGACGCCGCCCGGAGATCCGTATCTGCCGTATCTGCAAAACCGTCACAGTAATCCGTATTCCTGAAAAATGTATCCCTGGACAGCACCATGTTATCATAGCAAAGTCCCAGAACACTGTATCCGCACAGACCGATTGCTACAATCAGTATACAAAGTATGTAGGCAGACAGGGAGGTCCGGATATCACGGAGCATTTTTTTGAATAAAATAACTGCCATATCCGTCCCTCCCTCTTAAACCGCCCGGCTCTGCCAGGCCGCCTGTTCCTGCCCGCACCGCCGGCATAAAAAGACGGCGCTTACCAGTCGAGTTCCTCCGCCGTGCATGGCGCTTCATTGTCCTCTATTCGTATCAGTTCTCCGTCTTTCATATGAAATATACGGTCAGCCACACGGGCCATCTCGGGATTATGCGTGATTGTCATCACAGGACAGTTAAGCCGCTTCCTGACGTCTAAAAGCAGCTTTACAACCGCAATGCTGTTTTTACTGTCCAGAGCGCCCGTCGGCTCATCGCAGAGAAGCAAATCCGGTCTTTTGACAACCGCCCTTGCAACAGAAATACGCTGCTGTTCCCCACCGGAAAGCTGAGACGGAAAGTGACCTGCCCGCTCCTCCAGACCGACCATGGCGAGCGCCTCATCCGCCTTCATCGCACTTTTCACAAGTGACGCCGCCAGTTCCACATTCTCCCTGGCCGTAAGCGACGGAATCAGATTAAAGAACTGAAATACAAAGCCGACCACATCACGCCGGTAAAGCGCAAGCTGATCCAGCGTCTTATCCGTCACATTCTGATTACCGTACCACATCGCTCCGGAGGTTGGGCGGTCCATACCTCCGACTATATTCAGAAGTGTGGATTTACCGGAACCGGAAGGCCCCAGCACCACGATAAATTCTCCGCGCCTGATTTGAAAGGAAACATTTTTCAGGGCGTTCACGATTACATCCCCCGTCTCGTAACGCATGGAGAGCTTTTCGGCATTCAGAATCACTTCCCCGCACGGTTCACCATCACTGCTGTTCTTTTTTATAAGCAATTTGCTTAAACCACCTTTCCCATATGTAAAAGTTTCGCATCATATCCTCCAAACAAGCGGCTTTCCCCTTCTCTGACTGTCATGGATATACACATCGGTAATCCATGTGAGCAATTCTTCATTAGACCGTTAGGAAAATTGACTAAATCGTTACAGTTCAGCCTTCGGCTAAAAAAACAGCGAAAACACCTCGCGGAATACATCATGGCTGAACTGTTACACTAAATCAGTCAATTTAATTGTATCGCATTGACTGATTTTTACAAGGGGAAGGAGAAATTTTCTCAGATATTTCTCTGCATGATGAGCGTCTGCTAAGTTACTGTTCACACGGTTGTGTCATTTAGTTAAGCAGGTAAGGACGCCGCCGGTACGGCCAGCGGACGGGATGGTGGGGTGTGTATATGAGTCTTTCGTCCCGGGGAGAGATTGTCGTGGGTTGGGGCTGCGGGGAAGATAAAGT
>ENA-OWNX01000560-OWNX01000560.1-gut-metagenome-genome-assembly--contig:-NODE-560-length-12835-cov-2.688117_pt1 | contig 12835 bp, 6 predicted proteins | sample MGYA00248250_ERZ651778 | MGnify/ENA primary metagenome ERZ651778 (study PRJEB26908, sample SAMEA4031702) | gut metagenome | biome: gut; feature: normal infant; material: stool | place: China | collected 2015 ...
TTAGGAATATTGGTATCAACATAAAGTATTTTTGCGCAAGGAGGAAATATCACAGTTAAAGGTAATGTGAAGGACAATAACGGTGAACCTAGCATTAGTGGAAGTGTTGTTGTTAAGGGTACAACCATAGGTACTGTAACTGATGTTGATGGTAATTATGCAATCAATGTACCTTCTAATGGTACGTTAGTATTCACTTATGTAGGATTCAAATCACAAGAAGTTTCTGTAGCCGGAAAATCTACAATTAATGTCACATTGGAGGAAGATACCGAGATGTTGAAAGAAGTTGTAGTAATCGGATATGGTAGTGTGAAGAAAGAAGACCTGACAGGATCAGTGACGGCTATTTCTGCTAATTCTCTTGCGAAGGGTATGGCTACGTCAGCCTCTGACCTTTTAGTGGGAAAAGCCCCCGGGGTAAGTGTTATTACAGATGGTGGAGCTCCAGGATCTGCAGCTAAAATACGTATTCGTGGAGGTTCTTCCATGAAAGCTAGTAATGATCCGCTAATTGTTATAGATGGAGTACCGGTAGATAATACCACTTCTATCAATGGAATGGCCAATCCTTTGGCTTCAGTAAACCCGAATGATATAGAGAGCTTTTCTGTATTGAAGGATGCTTCAGCTGCTGCTATTTACGGTTCCCGTGCCTCAAATGGGGTTATTATTATTACAACTAAAAAAGGTAGTTCGGGTAAACTAAAGGTTAATTACAGTGGAACATTCTCTATTAGTAGTAAAACTGACGACATTGATGTAATGAGTGCTAATGACTTCAGATCTTTTGTAAAATCGAAGTATGCAGAAGGAAGCAGTCAGGTGGCAGCTCTTGGTGAGTATAATACAAATTGGCAAGACGAAATTTTCCGTACGGCTTTTAGCACTGATCATAATATTAGCCTGGGAGGAACAGCCGGAATGTTACCTTACCGTGTATCGGTTGGGTATACAAATGAAAATGGTATCCTTAAAACTTCAAACATGGAACGTTGGACAGGAGCTATAAATTTAAATCCAAAGTTCTTTGACAACCATTTAAGTGTTCAATTGAGTGTTAAAGGAATACATAATAGAAATCGATTTGCAGATACTGCAGCAATTGGAGCTGCGGCAGAGTTTGATCCGACTCAACCTATATATGATACAACAGGCAGTGAGTATGGTAATGGTTACTATATGTCTCTTAAAGAAGACGGAACTCCGATTGATATAGGCTTGGCTAATCCATTGGCAATTTTAAATCAGAAAAGTGACAAGTCGAGAGTTCAAAGAAGTATAGGGAATCTCCAATTCGACTACAAAATGCATTTCTTACCTGATTTGAGAGCAAATTTGAATCTAGGATATGATGTTTCTAAGAGTGTTGGATGGGTTAATATTGAGGATAATTCGCCAATGAGCTGGGTATGGGGTAACTATAAAGACGGATTTAAAAATAATAGAGATTATACACAGTTGAAGCGAAATCAATTAATGGATTTTTATCTCAATTATGTTAAAGAAGTGAGTCGTCACAAATTTGATGTTATGGCAGGTTACTCTTGGCAACATTTTTACAGATCGGAATCTAATGTATACCCATATTCAAAAGCAAAACAAGAAGAAAAAGGTGAGACATATTACAAAGAGGGAGATAGCTATAAAACAGAAAATTACCTTATATCTTTCTTCGGGCGTTTCAACTATACATTTGCAAACCGCTATTTGTTAACAGCTACGCTTCGTAATGATGGATCATCTCGTTTCAGCAAAGACAACCGTTGGGGATTATTCCCTTCTCTAGCCTTAGCTTGGAGAATGACAGAAGAATCATTCATGAAAAATCAAAGTTTGCTTTCAGACTTGAAACTTCGTTTAGGATACGGTATAACAGGACAACAAAACTTAGGAACAGGAGACTATCCTTACATGGCTAAATATCAATATAGCAAACCGGGTGCAAATTATTATTGGGGAGATGAAGAAGTACAGTTAATTCGTCCGAATGCATATGATGCTGAGCTGAAATGGGAAGAAACTACTACTTATAATGTTGGGCTAGATTATGGATTTTTAGGAAATCGTATTTCCGGAGCTATTGACTTGTATTATAGAAAGACAAACGATATGTTGAATGAAGTACCTATTCCTGCCGGGTCAAACTTCAGTAATGTCTTATTAACCAACATTGGCAATATGGTTAACAAAGGTATTGAGTTTAGCATAACTGCTCGTCCTATAGAAACAAAAGATATTAATTGGAATTTGTCTTATAATATATCTTACAACAAAAATAAAATTACCAAACTAGCTGACGATCCTACAAGTATATTCAGATGGGGTGGTATTACAGGTGGTACAGGTAATCAGGTGTTAGTGCATAAAACAGGTCAACCTTATGGCACATTCTATGTTTATCAGCAAATATATGATGCTGCCGGAAAACCAATAGAAGGAGCTTATGTAGACCAAAATAAGGATGGTACTATAGATGGAGAAGACCTTCGTCCATACAAAAAAGCGTCTCCCGATGTATACATGGGATTATCTTCTCAATTCTCTTACAAAAACTGGGATTTTAATTTCGCTTTACGTGCTAGTTTTGGAAACTATGTATATAATAATATACAATCGAATCGCGAAGCTTTTGGCGGTGCATGGTTGATGGATCCAACCGGATTCTTAAAGAATAGAGTAAATAGCGCTTCTTATACTAATTTTAGTCAGGCCCAGTTTATCTCTGATTACTATATACAGAATGCATCTTTCTTGAGGATGGATAACATATCTTTAGGATATACATTCTTGAACCCATTCAAAGGTCTTCAGTCTGCTCGTTTGTATGCGACTGTTCAAAATCCTTTCGTTATTACCAAATATAAAGGCCTAGATCCTGAATTTAACAACGATGGTATAGATAATAATATTTATCCTCGTCCACGTATCTTTATGCTTGGTTTAAGCCTTAATTTCTAACATTAAACAGATTAAGAACATGAAATTATTGAAATATAAATTAATGGGAGTTGCGGTGCTTGCTTTATGTGCACTGGCAATAACATCATGTACCGATGATTTAAATACACTTCCTATCGACCCGAACGAAGTTGTAGGAGAAACTATGTATGGTAAAGAAATAGGTGCTTATAAATCAGGCTTAGCGAAAATATATGCAGGTCTTGCTATTTCGGGTAATAAAGGAGGAGATGATGAGTCGGATGTCGCCGGAGTGGATGGTGGTAGTCAAGCTTCATTCCTTCGTGGATTATGGAATTTACAGGAATTACCAACAGATGAAGCTCATTGCTGCTGGGGGGATATTGGTATAAATGACTTTAATACTCTTGCATGGAATTCTACAAATGTTTTTGTAAAAGGGTTGTATTACAGGCTATATTATCAGATCAATTTGGCTAATGAATATCTTCGTGAGACAACAGATGACAAATTAGCATCAAGAGGAGCTGATGAAAGTGTGAGATCAGATGTTCGAGTTTTTCGTGAGGATGCTCGTTTTATGAGAGCTCTGGCCTATTACTATTTGCTTGATATGTTTCGTAATGTACCATTTGTTACCGAAGAAAGTACAGTAGGGAAAAATGCCGCTCCTCAAATAATGGCAAAAGAATTGTTTGCTTATGTTGAAAAAGAATTGACCGAATGTCAGGATGGCTTATTGGATCCTTTTGATAGATATGATAGTAAAAACTATGGACGTGTGACTAAAGCTGCAGCTTGGGCTCTTCTTTCTAGATTATATCTCAATGCAGAAACATATATCGGAGAAAAAAAATATACCGAAAGTTTGACATATAGTAACAAAGTTCTGGGAGTAGGGTATGAATTAGAATCGAAATATGAAGACATATTTAAGGCTGATAATGGTAAGTCTAAAGAAATGATTTTCCCTATACGTTACGAAGGTGTAGAAACTCAAACTTGGGGTGGTATGACATTCCTTCTATGTAGTACAGTTCCATCAGCTCTACAAGGCAATATCAACGCTCAGGGTGCATGGCAGGGAAATAGAGCTAGAGTTTCTTTACAGGGAACTTTCACAAAGCAAAGTAACAATAATAAAGACAGCCGTTATACGATGTTATATCCCGACTTGGCTGACAATATAAATATTGTAGATCCATCAAACTATAAAAATGGTATTCCTGTTGTGAAATTCTCAAATGTTAACAAAGATGGATCTTTGCCGCCTAGCAATGTTGTATATACAGACTTTCCGTTATTCCGCCTAGGCGAAATATATTTAAACTATGCAGAGGCTGTTCTTAGAGGAGGCACAGGGGGCTCTTTATCCACAGCACTAACATATGTAAATGATCTTCGTAAGCGTGCTTATGTAAATGACGCAACTGCTGAAATTAGCCAAGCTAATTTAACTTTGGATTTTATATTGGATGAGAGAGGACGTGAGTTGTTTTTTGAAGCTCAACGTCGGACAGACCTTGTGCGTTTTGATAAATTAACGACGGGAACCTATATCTGGCAGTGGAAAGGTGGAACATTTGGAGGAACATCTGTAGATAAGAAGTTCAATATATATCCTATTCCTGCAGACGATATGGGAGCTAATCCGAATCTTACTCAAAATGAAGGTTATAACTAATCATTTCAAAAATTAAACAAAACAGATTAGAATATGAAAAAGTTGAATATATTACTGACTTACTTCATTGCCCTATTTTTCTTCGTTGCTTGTACGAATGATGACGATCATCTCAAGCTAGGCGATGAAAACAGTATTGAAAAGCCTACGTTTGAACAAAGTACAATTCCAAACTTTGTAATAGACGCAAAGACTAATATGTCTGAAAAAATAGGAACATGGTCATGGACAAGGACTGATTATAATATACAGGCAGCTCCGATATATACTATTGAGGTTGCTACGAACGAGTCTTTTGAGAATCCTCAGGTTCTGATGACTTCAAATTCAGACAAGGCTGATGTAACATATAAAGTATTAAATGATGCTGCTCTTTTATTTGTAAAAGAATCTAAAGAAATTACTTTATACTTGCGCCTGAGAACAGGGCTCAACACTGTTGGAACCGGTCCTGTTTTCTACTCTGATACAAAAAGTGTAACATTCACTTGCTATGTTGCATTTCCTAAAGAGCTATACATGGTTGGAGCTGATTTTGGAAAATGGGATTGGGGTTCTAACGATATAGTTGCATTTACTCCTATACAAAATAATAATGGAGAAGATGGCGCTTTTTGGTGTGTAAGATATCTGATAGCAGGTAATGGTTTTAAATGGTCACAAGATAAGACATGGGATACAGCTTTTGGAAAAATGGATTCAAGCATAGGATTTACTAACGATAAAGATGGTAATGCTATCGTAGCTGAAAACGGACTGTATGTCATATTTGTAAATTACCCGGACAAAACTATTGCTATTCAACCAGCTAAAGTATACGGTATGGGAGATGCTTTCGGAGGATGGGATACAGGAAAATATCCATTCACTATTTCAGGAAATAAGACAAGCATCAAAACTACTGCTGCAAATAATTTGAGAATGTATGTCACATCCGATGCTATTGATGCATATAATAGTGATTGGTGGAGACATGAATTCAATATATTCGACGGTAAAATTGTTTATCGTGCTACTGGAGGAGATCAAGCAGCAGTACCTATTGCTGCAGGCAAAAAAGTTACTCTTGATTTCAATGCCGGTACAGGAACAATTGAATGAATTAGATTAATCGAAATACTTATTAGAAGAGGTGGCTGATTTGGTCACCTCTTCTTTTTGCTATAATCTGCAAACGTTTGCAGATTATTTTGTTTGGTTTACAAGAAAAGGATTCTATCATTGAACTCTAAATGTAGTTTCTTTGTATACAGGAAAATATTTTTTTAAGAATCATGAAAAAAATCATCAGTATTTCTATTTTTATTGGCTTTTATTTAATCTTTGGAACAGTGAAAGCGCAAGAACTCAAATCACCAAATGGAAATCTTACATTAAAGTTTTATTTGCAAGGTAATGGTGTGCCAACTTATAGTTTAACGTATAAGGGAAAAGATGTAATTAAGCCTAGTAAGCTGGGTTTGGAGTTGAAAGACAATAGTGACTCTCATACTGATTTTAATGACTTTTCTATAAAAGGAAATACAGACTCACAAAAAGAAGATAAGGTTTCTTTACTTGACGGATTTCAACTTACAAATAGCAAGACATCATCGTTTGATGAAACATGGCAGCCTGTATGGGGTGAAGTAAAAGAAATACGCAATCATTATAATGAATTAGCTGTAACGCTAAATCAGCAATCAACAGACAGGCACATCCTTATTCGTTTTCGCCTCTTTGATGATGGCTTAGGTTTTCGCTATGAATTTCCCGAGCAAAAGAATCTTATATACTTTGTTATAAAAGAAGAACGAACTCAGTTTGCTATGGCCGGCGATCATAAAGCATTCTGGATTCCGGGCGATTATGATACACAAGAATATGATTATACAACATCGAAGTTGTCAGAGATAAGAGGGCTGATGAGTAAGGCTATTACTCCTAACTCTTCTCAGACACCGTTTTCTCCAACAGGAGTACAAACTGCTTTGATGATGAAAACAAATGACGGGTTGTATATCAATCTTCATGAGGCTGCTTTGATAAACTACGCATGTATGCATCTTAATCTAGATGATAAGAACATGGTATTCGAATCTTGGTTGACTCCTGACGCACAAGGCAACAAGGGATATATGCAAGCTCCATGTAATACACCATGGCGTACTGTGATAGTGAGTGATGATGCACGCGATGTACTGGCTTCTCATATTACACTCAACTTGAATGAGCCATGTAAGATTGAAGATACATCATGGATCAAACCTGTAAAGTATGTAGGTGTATGGTGGGAGATGATTACCGGTAAAAGCACATGGGCTTATACTGATGATGTCTATAGCGTACAGCTAGGTGTTACAGACTATTCTAAAACAAAGCCAAATGGTAAGCATGGTGCAAATACTGCCCATGTGAAAGAATATATAGATTTTGCTGCAGAGCATGGGTTTGATGCCGTATTAGTTGAAGGCTGGAATGTTGGCTGGGAAGATTGGTTTGGAAAGTCTAAAGATTATGTGTTTGACTTTGTTACTCCATACCCAGACTTTGATGTGAAAGGATTGCATGATTATGCGAAGAGCAAAGGCATTAAACTGATGATGCATCACGAAACGTCGGCTTCGGTTCGTAACTATGAGCGTCATATGGATCAGGCATATAAATTTATGGTAGACAATGGTTATAACTCTGTAAAAAGTGGATATGTAGGGGATATAATTCCTCGTGGAGAATATCATTACGGACAATGGATGGTAAATCATTATCAATATGCTTTGGAAAAAGCAGCCGATTATAAAATAATGGTGAATGCACATGAAGCAGTTCGTCCTACAGGCGTATGTCGTACATACCCTAATCTGATCGGTAATGAGTCAGCTCGTGGAACAGAATATCAGGCATTTGGTGGTAGTAAGCCTAATCATGTTACCATACTACCTTTTACCCGTTTGATTGGTGGCCCGATGGACTATACTCCCGGTATTTTCCAGATGGATGTAAGCAAGATTAATCCTGATAATCATTCACATGTGAACAGTACGTTAGCAAATCAATTGGCGCTGTATGTGACTATGTATAGTCCGTTGCAAATGGCTGCCGACTTGATAGAAAATTATAAACAGCACCTTGATGCTTTCCAGTTTATAAAAGATGTAGCTATCGATTGGGACGAAAGTAATATACTTGAAGCAGAGCCGGGAGAATATATCACTATCGCACGTAAAGCAAAAGGTTCAAACAATTGGTTTATAGGAAGTGTATGTGATGAAAAGGGACGTACATCAACTATTACATTCGATTACCTCGATCCTGCAAAAACATATATTGCTACAATATATAGCGATGCAAAAGATGCTCATTATAAGACCAATCCGCAGGCATATACAATCCGAAAAGTAGTGATTTCTAATAAGTCTAAACTGTCTCAATTCTGTGCTCCGGCCGGAGGATATGCAATAAGCATTGTAGAAGCAGGAAAGGACGATATAAAAGGTTTAAAGAAACTGTAAAAGGCAAGATACAGTTAGTTATAGGGTTTTGGTTATCTAGGTTTGAGCCGCTCCAAACGGAGCGGCTCTTTTATTCATTTATTTCAACGTATGAATTATATAAATTATTTGCTGGTCATTATTTTTAATACAAGTTTATCTGTTTCTTGCATACCTACAGCACCTATACTTGTCAGGTTCTCTATGGTTTTGTCCACGTCGTCATCAACAATACCTTCTAGCGAAGAAACTACTTTCTGCTCCATTGCCATAATTGCCGAAAGCACGGCTGTAGACACTCCGCTGGATATCTTCAAGGCACAACTAGGCTTTGCCCCGTCGCAGATCATCCCTGTGATATTGCCAACCATGTTTTTTACCGCAAATGTTATTTGTTTGTAATCTCCTCCCATCAAGTAAGTTATCCCGCAACTAGCACCTGTTGCAGCTGCAACACAACCACATAGAGCCGATAAACGTCCTAGCTTCTGCTTTATATATACTACTGTAAGGTGGCTGAGAATTAATGCCCTTATCAGACTCTCTTCCGAGCAATTTGTATCTTCTGCATACGTCAGAACCGGTAGTGTTGCAGTAATGCCTTGATTACCACTGCCCGAATTGCTCATTACCGGTATCATAGCACCATCCATACGTGCGTCACATGCCGCGGCGGTATACGACATCATGTGAGTAAGCATTGAATCTCCGAATATTTGTTTTCCCAATGCTCCTGTCATCGTTTTAGCTACATTGTGACCATAACTTCCTTGGGCTGACAGCTTCGAAGCGGTACGGTTTAGTTCCGCCGCTTGAAGTATAAAACGAATATCTTCTATCGGAGTAGTTGTCGCAAACTCATATACTTTTGAAAAGGATAACTTTATCTCATCTTTATTCTCTTCGCAAAGGCTGTTGTCACATTCATTTATAATTACTTCGCCATTTTTAGATATATGAGAAAAGTGCGTATGTGTGCCTTTTATTATAGCTACAGCTTCATTTTCGTTCTTAAGGCAGTGCACTTCAATATAGAGATTATCATCTATATCCTCTTTAAGTCCTATTTCTATGCGTTTTTCCGCAATATATTCTTTCCCTGTATCTACATCTTCCGGCTTCAAGTCTTTCAACACCTGTAGTCCATATTCACTTTTACCTATCAAAGCTCCTAGTGCGATCGCTATGGGCAGTCCTACCATCTTTGTTCCCGGAATACCAACGCCCATTGCATTTTTCAATATATTGGCGCTCAAGTATACTTTTATCTTCTCCGGCACGGTTTCCAATACCTCAGAGGCTTTGGCTACACATAGGGAGACCGCAATAGGCTCTGTACATCCGATAGCCGGAACAACTTCTTTTTTGATTAAACTGATGATTAGACTACGTTCACATTCGTTTAGCATGCTCATTTAGCTGATTTAAGTTTTATTCAGACAAAGATACAGGTTCTTCTTTCTATTTATTGTTAAAGGCTTCATAAAAAAGGAAAAGCAAAGAAATAGTTGACAATAAGTCAAACAATAGATGATGTTTTAGTTTATAAAAAAGTAACAATAGCTATTTTGGGAATTGTCATATAAACAGTTGTTTAGGTTCAAAAGGTGACAAAGGTGACAGTTTTTGAGTTATTTTATTGTGTTACTTTTCGTTTTGTATAGAAAATACTATAGCAATCTATGAAAGCTTTTCTGTATATATAAGATAAATTTAGAATATAACTTTATTTATATGGAGACCCTTAATAGGATCGCATCAATAGCCTTTTTAAGTGTCATATAATTCAATAGTCATTTATTTTGACAGTGATAGTTAAAACCGTATTTTTGTACCGCAAAACAGATTCATTTCATTATGGTTCAGAAGAAAAAAATATATGTAATAATCAACCCTAAGTCGGGTACTTCAGCTAAGCAAAATATTCCGCATAAGATTGCTGAATCATTTGATCCCTATAAGTTTGATGTGCATATTTTTATTACCGGTTATCCCGGTCATGGATCAGAAATAGCCACTCAGGCGATAAAAGATAAGGCCGACTATGTGGTCGCTGTGGGGGGAGATGGTACTGTAAATGAAGTAGGAGGTGCTCTCGTGGGTTCAGATGTAGCTCTTGGTATTATACCAATGGGCTCGGGAAATGGTTTAGGACGCGATCTGAACATTCCAACCGATCCGAAGAAAGCGATGGAGATCATATTAGAAGAAAATATAATATCCATTGATTACGGAACAGTGAATGATCGCATATTTCTTTGTACCTGCGGAGTAGGGTTCGATGCTGAAGTTGCAGCTAAGGTTTCGGGTAGGAAAAATAGAGGTTCTTTGATGTATCTCAGAAATATGCTTGAAATATTTTTTCAACAAAAGCCACAAGAGTATATAGTTACATGCCCCGAAGGTACAATAAAGGATAAAGCCTTCGTTGTTACTTGTGCTAATGCTTCGCAGTACGGATACAATGCCCATATTGCACCTCATGCCGATATACAGGATGGGCTGATGAATGTGGCTATATTGAAACCCCTTTCGATATTGGATGTGCCTCAAACTTCACTACAATTGTTTACAAAAAAAATAGATGAGAATAGTAAGATGGTTGAGCTTTTGACCAATGAAGTTACTATTATTAGAGAGCAAGCCGGCGTGATGCACATTGACGGCGATCCCGTAGAGATGGGGAAAGAAATAAATGTCAAGATAATCCCATTCGGATTGAAAGTGCTTGTCCCTAAAAAACTACAAAAGAAACACCCACTTGATCCACAAGAACTTTTGTTGAGGGTTTTAGGCTCTATCTAATGTTAGAACGTCAGCTCGAATGATATTCTGATTCCGTCTTTATCTACATTCGGATGGTAGAGATAGTTTACCCTTCTTACATAATCGACACGGAAGAATTTGAAGACATTCTCGATACCTATGTTATATTCCATATAAGGCATGTTTGTGGTCGCAAATGTCTCTTGTGGGAATAATAATAGATTATGATTAAACCGAGGGTCGTTGCGCTTACTCAAATCACCATAGAAACCCCTGAACCCAAATACTTCTCGCCATTTCAACCATTTAAGCACAGGGATTCTATTAAATAACCAACCACCCAGATGGTAATATATTTCCCATGATACCTGAGCACCGTGCACAAACTCCAACGGCTCTATCAAATAATAGTTACCACGTTGGACTGTATATGAATTGTTAGCACTTGGCGTAATCAAGAATGGAAAAGGAGCTTCGCCCCACAGCTTTTCAGCCTGTGCCGATAAGGTCAGCTTTCCGTAGGGAGCTACCCACATTTGTTTGAAGAATGATAATGAAGTTCTGTTGTAATTGTATTGTCCCCCAAAGAGATTATTCACCGCCATCACATGCGACAAGGTGTAGATGGTTCGAGGTGCAGTTAACGAACTTCTCTTTCGACGCATCTGGTAGAATTTCTCATTCGGAGCATAGCGTAAGGTAAGCATTGTTTCGGTGGTACGTATTCTATTTACATTGTACTTGTTCCCTTCTTCGTCCATCTTCTCGAAAAGAAGTTTTCCGGCAGCTTCTTCATCAAAAGTATGCCCGGTGAGCGTGAATGAGAATCCACCGTAAAATTCCTTATCGTACGATATTTCAGTTTGGCGGTTGTATGTCATCTTCACATTGTTCGATCTGCGAAACGACATAAATATGTTATCTTTTTCGGCTTGTGTCTGTCGTTGCCCAAGTGTGTTTACATCATATTTATAGGCTACCGTCAGGTTGTTTCTTGGGTATTCGTCTTTTGTATATTTTACATCGTTAAATGCCCATGTTGCTTCACCATAATATTTAAACTTCTCGTCTTTAGTACCATAAGCTGCATATCCGTATAAGAAGAGGTGCTTATGAAGGTTCTTCGTTGTGTTGAGGGTCAATCTAAAACGATTCCCTTCCACAGGGTTGAAACTATACATTGTAGGGATTCTTCCAATCTCCAGTTTTGTGTTTTCCTTGTTTTTTGTGGTAGGAAAATAGCCTGTTGATAACACACTCCCGGCATTCAGTAAAACTTTAAAGAGAGCTACTTTGTTTACATCTTCCATCATCTGATCCATCCGGTAATCTTTCTTATAGTCCGGAGGGCGGTTGTTAGTCCAATATTTTTTATCTCTTTTCAGATAGTCTTTTTCAAATGCTTCGGGAGCAGCCAAAGCGAAAACGGGATCCATCGGATTGTCCATTTCAAATCTCTCGTATGACTTTACTTTATCCACATAGAATTTTACCATGTTTATCATAGATAGGTCTATGGCCATACGTTCTTTGTCCGGAATCCATTTGTTGTCTGCTGTTTTTTTGAAATCGAGTTGTATGATAAGTTCATCGACAAAATTGATATTCATCTTTTTCGGAGTTCTCAACACTGCTCTTTTTACGGCATACATACTATCCAGGGAAATAAATAAATTTCCTGTAAAGCCAATATCACGTGAATTGAACGGGGCAAAATCGAGCTTTACATATCGGTTATGATCTATATTTACTGTGTCGGATATATACCAGCGATAGAAATTTACAGAACTGTGATCACTTAGCGGGCTGACAAACTGTTGAAATAGTAAAGTGATTGAGTTATCTGTAATATTAATATCCTTAAAAACTTCTTTGATAATGGCATCGAGAGCTTCGGTCTCAAAAGTCTGGTCAAGACCTTCTATATGATAGCCTTTTACAATACGTTTGTTGCCTTTCGGATCTTTACGATAGAACACATCTGTTAGCTTCT
>ENA-OWNX01000567-OWNX01000567.1-gut-metagenome-genome-assembly--contig:-NODE-567-length-12608-cov-5.863858_pt1 | contig 12608 bp, 10 predicted proteins | sample MGYA00248250_ERZ651778 | MGnify/ENA primary metagenome ERZ651778 (study PRJEB26908, sample SAMEA4031702) | gut metagenome | biome: gut; feature: normal infant; material: stool | place: China | collected 2015...
GGTCCTGTCGAGCTTAGCAGCGCGATGCATTTCACAGAGCGGGAGCGTGCTCCGCAGACTTTATCTTCGCCCGCAACCCCAAACCACGGCAATCTCTCCCCGGGACGAAAGACTCATATACACACCCCACCACCCCGTCCGCTGCCGTACCGGCGGCGTCCTCACCTGCTAATTAAATAAAATCTTCATATTTATCGTCCCAATAATCTTTCCTGCCCACCTCTACTCCATGTCTTATATATACCCTGGGAACACGTTTTCCCAGCACACAGGGGATCTCATAGCGGAAACCGCCGCAGAGGTCAGCCAGCCTTTCCATTGACAGCATCTCGTCCCTGTCCCGTCCGGCCAGTGTGGCCCGATCCTCCTCCGCCGCACCGGGGATATCCGTCACATCCACCATGAACTGATCCATACAGACGCGGCCCAGAATCGGCGCCCTCCTGCCTCTGATCAGGACATAGCCTTTACCGGAAAGGCTCCTTGGGTATCCATCCCCATATCCGGCACTAATGGTGGCAATTCGCATCCTCCGTTTTGCGGTGAAGGTCCCTCCGTAGCTTACGCTTGTTCCCGGCTCAATATCCTTGACACAGGTCACAAAGCTCCTGATTTCCATAGCCGGATAAAGCGGCATCTCCCTGTTCACCTCGTCGGAAGGGTAGATTCCATACATGGAAATTCCGGCTCTGACCGCATCCAGCCCCATCTGCGGCAGATCCATAATCGCCGCGCTGTTGGCGCAATGGCGGACCGGAATCTCAATCCCCCGTTGCTTTAACGCATCATTAAATTCCATATAACGTCTGTACTGAAGCTCGGTAAAATCCTTATCGGACTCATCGGCTTTTGAAAAGTGGGTAAATAGACCTTCTATCCTGATTCCCGGCAACGTGTGAATCCGCTCCACCTCCCGTACACTGGCCTCCCCCGGCTGAAAGCCAATCCGGCTCATCCCCGTATCCAGCGCAATATGTATCTTTGCCGTCTTCCCCTCCTTTACGGCAGTCTTTGAAAGCTTCTCCGCCTTGGAATATTCATAGAGAGCCGGCCTGATATCATAATCCAAAAGCTCCTTAAAATAGCGCTCGTGTGTACTGCCCAGAATAAGAACCGGTTTCGTGATTTTGTGCTTTCTGAGTATGATTCCCTCTTCCACAGCAGCCACTGCATATCCGCAGACAAAAGGATCGATGGCTTTTGCCACCGGCACGGCGCCGTGTCCGTAGCCGTCGGTTTTTACAACGCCTATTATTCCGGTCCCGGACGGCAGTCCCGCCGCCATCGTCTCCATATTTTTTATGATATTATCAAGGTTGATTTCCGCATAAACCCTGCTGTATGGTTCTTCCATTGTCGTCCTCCTGCATAATTGAATCTGCAATCTCCCTGGCCAGAATAGAATGATCTCCTTTTCTCTTTGCCGCTCTGTCTCCTGCCAGGCCGTGAAGCCACACGCCCAGGAACGCCGCCTCATCTTCCTGGAGTCCCAGGGCGATCAGGCCCGCAATCAGGCCGGTCAGAACATCCCCGGAACCTGCTTTCGCCATGGCTCCGCATCCGCTGCTGTTAATAAAGACAGAGCCGTCCTTGCCCGCAACAACGGAAACAGCATCTTTCAGGACGCAGGTTACGCCTTTATCTTCACAATAAGCGACAGCCGCCCCCGGCAAATCCTCTTTTAAAGTCTCCACCTCCTGCCCCGTCAGCCTCGCCATCTCACCGAGATGAGGGGTCACAATCACATTCTCCGTGAAAAATTCCGACAGGTGAGGATATTCCGCCACAGTATTTAATCCGTCTGCATCTAAAATTATGGGAACATAAGCCGACAAAAGTACATATTCTGTCAATTTCACCACATGGCGGCTCCGCCCCAGTCCCGGTCCCAGTACAATAACACTGGCCCAGGCACACTCCCGCTCCACAAGCTCCCGGAACGCTTCCGGTTCCTCCGCCTCCATCCCTTCCGGATAGGATGCTATAATTGCCTCGGGAAGCAGTGTCTGGAGTATCTGCACATTTGTTTCCACCGTCAATATTTTCACCAGACCCGCGCCTGTCCTGTATGCGGCCAGGGCGCTCAGATATGCTGCGCCGCACATTCCTCCGGAACCGGCCGCAATCAGTACTTTTCCGTAAGTTCCTTTGTGGGAATCCTGCTTTCTCTGCGGAATCCTGGATAAATCAGACGTATCATATGTAAAAAAACGCGTTCCGCTGTAACCATCGTAACCGGGAAATCCGATATCCTTTACCTCGACCCTGCCGCAGTATCCCTTTCCGGGGTATATGGCGGTTCCCACTTTTTCATAGCCGAAGGTCACTGTCAGATCCGCCTCCACCGCAGCCCCAAGGATACGTCCGGTCTCCGAACAGATACCGGACGGAATATCGACCGCCACGGTGAATTCAGGCTTAAGTCCCGAAAGGAACACTACCGCTTCCCTGAACTCGCCCTCCAGCTCCCTGGAAAGTCCCACTCCAAACATGGCATCCACCGCCACATCAAAACGCCCCGGCAGATATCCGCCGAAATCCTCAATTGCAATCCCCAGCTTCTCGTCGATTGATATCTGACGTTCCATTTCGCCCGTCCAGCGGCTTCTGTCTCCCACTGTAATAATAGAAACGGAAATCCCCCTTAAATGTAATATACGGGCAATCGCCGCGCCGTCCGCGCCATTGTTGCCCGTCCCGCAAAATACGAGGACACGGGCGTCCAAAACCGGCTTTCTCCCGCGCCTTTGATACTCCTGCATCAGCTCGTCCGCCACAGCCAGGGCGGCCCGCTCCATCAGAACCATGGACAAAATCCCTATAGTCTGGATAGCATACGCGTCAATTTCTTTCATCTGTTTTCCGGTTACCAGGCGTCTCATCCCACGTCCCCCTCTCCTACTGCATAGGCCGATGCGTACACGGCCGTATTGCTGATTGATACAAACAGTTTTTTGATTCCCAGACGTTTGGCCGTCTCCTCCGCTTTTCCGTATAACATGACATAGGGCTTTCCCAGCTCATCCCTCAATACCTCGATCTCTCTGGGGCCGAAAGTGCGAAAGCCCGTTCCGAACACTTTGGCGACTGCTTCCTTTACGGCAAAATTGCCGGCCAGCCGGGCTGCATTACCCCCGGCCTGCCGGCATTCCTCCTCCGTATATACACGCGTTAAAAAAGCCTCTTTAACACAGGCTTTTCTAATGCGTTCTATCTCGATTAAATCCGTTCCAACACCTACTATCATGTTCTCTCTCTGGCGTCTCCTGCTTTTCCAAGGGCTTCTTCCCTCTCCCGCTCTTTCTGGTCCTGCATGTTGCAGACACGGTAGGAAAGGCGCATCAGACTCTCGGATAAATGGACATTTTCCACTACGACATCGTCGGGAACCTGCAAATCCGTATGAGCAAAGTTCCAGATGGCTTTGATTCCGGCTTTGACAAGACGATCTGCGATCTCAGGCGCCTTAGACTTCGGAATCGTAAGAGCTGCAATCTGCACCTCGTTATCCTTAATGAACTGTTCCAGGTCCTCGATTCCTCTAATCTCCACCCCGCGGACCACCAGGCCCACCAGGCGCGGATTCACATCGAACATTCCCTTGATTATAAAGCCCCGGCGTTCAAAGTTTGTGTAATTTGCAATGGCCTGTCCCAGGTTTCCCGCACCGATGATAATCAGGTTATGCTGCCTGTCTATCCCAAGAATCCTCGCTATCTCACTATATAAATATTTTACATTATATCCGTAGCCCTGCTGCCCGAACCCTCCGAAATTATTAAGATCCTGCCGAATCTGAGAAGCTGTCACTTTCATCCTGATGCTCAAATCATTAGAAGAAATCCGCTCGACACCCTCCTCCAGCAACTCCCCCAAATACCGGTAATATCTTGGCAGCCTGGAAATTACTGCTTTTGAAATCTCTTTCTGCTCCACGGCTCTTCGTCACCTTCTCTCTGAAAAATAAATTACTTTTATTTATTATAGCATATGACAAATTATTGTCAAAGGTTTTTTCTGAAGCCTTGAAAATCCTGGCTTTTTATACTATAATTAAACATTAACGGCTGCCTCTGTTTCACTTAACAGTTGCCGGTCTATTACCGATGAAACGGGAGGATATCATGATACTGTCTTGTAATAATATATCAAAAGCATTTGGTACCGACTCCATACTGGAGCATGTATCATTTCATATAGAGGAACGTGAAAAAGCGGCTATCGTCGGAATCAACGGCGCCGGCAAGACCACACTTTTTAAAATTATCGCCGGCCAGATGGGAGCCGATGAGGGGGATGTCGTCATATCCCGCGGTAAAACGCTGGGCTATCTGGCCCAGCACCAGGATATCAGCAGCGATAACACGATTTATGATGAACTGATGGAAGTAAAAAAACCGATTCTCATGATGGAGCAGCAGATCCGCGAACTGGAAATCCAGATGAAGCATCGAAGCGGCGAAGCCCTGGAGGCCCTTTACCAGACTTACAGCAGGCTGAATCACGAATTTGAACTGATGAACGGGTATGCATGGCAGAGTGAAATCACCGGCGTTCTAAAGGGTCTCGGTTTTACGGAGGATGAATTTAAAAAGCCGGTAAAAGAATTATCAGGAGGCCAGAAAACCAGGGTGTCCCTGGGAAAGCTTCTTCTCTCCAAACCGGATATCATCCTTCTCGACGAGCCGACCAACCATCTTGATATGGAGTCGATCGCATGGCTGGAAGGTTATCTGACTAATTATGCCGGAACCGTCGTAATCGTGGCCCACGACCGGTATTTTCTGGATCGGGTTGTGACGAAGATTATTGAACTGGACAACGGAAAAGCCACTACTTTTCAGGGCAATTATTCCGCCTACAGTGAGAAAAAAGCGATGCTGCGCGCCGGTGTCATGAAGGCCTATTTAAACCAGCAGCAGGAGATCCGGCACCAGGAAGAAGTCATTACGAAGCTGCGTTCCTTTAACCGTGAAAAATCCATCCGCAGGGCGGAGAGCCGTGAAAAGCTGCTCTCCAAAATAGAGGTTCTCGATAAACCGGTGGAGTTAAACGATGCGATGAATATCACGCTGGAACCGAATATCCTAAGCGGCAATGATGTCCTGTCCGTACGCGGCCTGACGAAGCGCTTTGACGGCCCCGTACTCTTTCAGAATGTGGATTTTGACATTAAGCGCGGGGAACGCATTGCCATTATCGGAAACAACGGCACAGGAAAAACGACTATTTTAAAAATCATCAACGGACTGGTAGAACAGGATGCCGGGGAAATCACGCTGGGCGCCAGGGTCCATATCGGATACTACGATCAGGAACACCAGGTGCTTCATATGGATAAGACATTATTCCAGGAGATTCAGGACACTTATCCGAACATGAATAATACCCAGATTCGAAATGTGCTTGCCGCCTTTTTGTTTACCGGAGATGATGTCTTCAAACTGATCCGGGATTTAAGCGGCGGCGAACGCGGCCGCGTATCTCTTGCAAAGCTGATGCTTTCCGAGGCCAACTTTCTGATCCTGGATGAGCCGACCAATCACCTGGACATTACGTCCAAGGAAATACTGGAAAATGCCCTTGTCAACTATACGGGAACCGTACTTTATGTCTCCCACGATCGTTATTTTATCAACAAGACGGCCACAAGAATACTCGACCTGAAGCTGGGAAACCTGATTAATTATATTGGTAATTACGACTACTATCTGGAGAAAAAAGAGACGATGGAACAGCTCTTTACTCCGGCGGCAGACTTTACCGCCTCTGCCGCCGGGGCGGGTGCATCTTCTGCTTCTTCCGGGGCCGGCTCTTCTTCGATGGACTGGAAACAGCAGAAAGAGGAACAGGCGCGGATTCGGAAAAAACAGAATGCCCTGAAGAAAACGGAGGAGGAGATACATGCCCTTGAGACCAGGGATCAGGAGATCGACGGTCTGCTCTGCCTGGAAGAGATCTTTTCCGATGTCTCAAAACTGATGGAACTGAATCAGGAAAAGGATTCCATCGCATCCAGGCTTGAAACACTGTATGAGACCTGGGAAGAGCTTGCAGAATAACGATAACCTGCTGCGGCATCAGTCCCTTCCGCCGCAGCGCGCTCTCCACGGAGCGCGGCTGCACTGCCTGGCTCTCAGACTTTCTCCCGTTTTCTCACGACCGGATAATTTTCCAAAATATCATGGTAACGAAAACAGTTTTCCCTGTGATCGTTGATAATTCTGCATGCCTGTAAATGAGAATATACGGTAATCGAGCCCATATATTTAAATCCCCGCCTTTTTAAATCCCTGCTGATTTCATCCGACAGCAGATTCCTTGCCGGAACCTTCCCCTTCTGATGTCCCCCCTTTGTGTTTAATATCCGTTCCCTTTCCATTTTTCCCTCCGCTTCTGTTCCGGCAGACCTGTAATATCCCCATGCATCCCCTCTTTTGTTAAAACGTCCGCTGCTATTCCCAGTATATCACGATATCCGCAGTCCGACAGCAGGACTTGCTACGCGAAATCTGCTCTGCCGCCGCTTCCGGAGCCTAAAACAGTTGACAGTTAGAGTGCAAGGTGTTATCTTATAGTTAGAGTGCAACATGTACTCAAAAGGAGGATAAGAATGATACAGCAGGTTTCTGATTTTGAATTGGAACTGATGAAAACCATCTGGGGAAACGGCGGAACCGCCCTTTACGCGGAAATTGCCGAGGCGTTGGAAAAGAAGGGCACGCCCGCAACAAAAAATACGATCATTTCCCTGCTGTCCCGGCTGATTGAAAAGGGCTTTCTAAAGACTAACAAGATTGGACGGCGCAACAGATATACCGCCCTTGTCTCTGAAGCCGACTACCGCGCCGCCCAGACAGAAACATTTCTGGATAAAATCTATGAGGGCAGCGCTAAGGATTTGATTTCCACACTGATTCAGAAGGAAATGATTTCACCCGACGATTACGAGAACCTCAAAAAGCATTGGGAAGGGAGCTGCCTAAAAGATGATTGAACTGTTAAAGCTGTTACTCTCCCTGTCTTTTTCAGGGACGGTGCTGATTCTGATCCTGCTGCTGAGCAGACCGCTTTATCGGAACCGGTTAAGCAGGCAATGGCAATATTATATCTGGCTTATCGTCGTGGCCCGGATGCTGCTTCCCTTTACCCCGGAGCCAAGCCTGACAGGAAGTCTGTTCCAGGCCTCCGGCAGCGCCGTTATGCAGCTTCGCCCGGATGGACCGGAGCTTTTAAACGGCCGGCCGATCCCGGGCACCGACTTAACGGACGAGGATATACCTTCCGACAGCAGCGGTGCAGAGTCAGCCAAGTCCATGGAACCGGGAGCAGCCGGGCTGAAAATCGCGTTGCAGCCGGCCGCACAGAATTTATGGCTTATCTTCGGCTTCCTCTGGCTGATGGCCGCGGCCGGCCTGCTGATACGCAAAATAACGGTATATCAGAGCTTTATCAAATACCTGCGGGCCGGACGCATGGAAGTTACGGATATGGAGCTGTGGGAACGGCTGGGAACCCTGGCCGAACGGGCGGGTATCAAAAGGGCGGTGGGGCTTTATACAAACAGCCTTATTTCCTCCCCTCTTTTAATTGGATTTTTCCATCCCTGCATCATGCTTCCCTATGAAAAGATGGCTGATTCCGACTTTGAAAATACCATCCTTCACGAATTGATGCATTACAGGCGCAGGGATATGTTTTACAAATGGCTGGTACAGGTGACAATCTGTCTCCACTGGTTTAATCCGCTTGTATATTGGATGGGCGCAGAAATTAACAGGGCCTGTGAATTTTCCTGTGATGAAGCCGTGATCAGTACCTTCGGCAGGCAGGCGCAGCTGGCCTACGGGGAGACTCTGCTGCGTGCGGCGGACGCCAAGGGAAAATACAGCGACTCTCTCGCCTCCGTCACGCTGAGCGAGAATGCAACGCTGTTAAAAGAAAGGCTGGATGCCATTATGAACTATAAGAAAAAATCGAAAATAACAATTAGCATATCAATAATCCTGTCAGCTTTGCTGTTGTGCGGATTTGCGTTAACAGGGGCTTATACCGTCCGGGCTGCAGATAAGCCCCAAAGCCCGGAAAATAACGCCTCCCGGCATGACGGCCGGGCGCCTAAGAATTTGCAGACAAAAACGGCAAAGGCAGCTCATATCATTCGAAAGGAACGTCCTAATCTCGAGATTTCCATTGATAGCAATGCCGCTGTGAAGCTGGTCCCCACGTCAGCGAAAGACGTGACGGTTGACTATGCAGATACCCTGTATGATGTTTCCGTGGAAAATGAAAACGGCGACTGGAAGGTAGATATCAGCTATATTGGCAGCTATTCAAAATACACCTCCGCGGTTCTGCATATCCCCGACACCGCCTTTGGGGAAATCGGCATACACGTAGATGAAGCCACCCTGTATTTTAACAGTGTATTCCGGTATGGTGAAACCATCAATGCAAAAATCAGCGATTATGCCTCAATCTTCTATACGGTTCCGTCCGGCTTTCAGGGAACTCTGAACATGACGGCGCCTGACTGCTACCTTGAACTGTATTCTGATGACGGATATAAAAATTGCGATGTGACTATATCAAACGGCTCCACATTCGGTGACATTGCGGATGGCTTTACCAAACGCGGGAATCGTTTCGTATATTCCGACGGAACGAAAGCCGGAGTGATCAATATTGATTTAGGAAGCGGCGGATATGTGTCCATCGAAGCCGGCGCCAGCGAAACAGCAAAGCCGGCAAAAGAACCGGCGCCAGAGCCTGAATTGTATGCCCCGGATTCCTCCGGAAAGCTTGTCATCCCCGTCTCACTCCATACGATTGGTGAAAATGAAGCTGTCTGTATCGGTGAAATCCCGGACATTCGTGACGCGGTAAGCTTTGAATATGATATTACCTGTGGTGACAGCCAGGGAACGATATCTGCCGGTTTGCGCAGACCCGGACTGGACAGCGACTGGTTTTTCCGCTGTCAGGTGAATATAACCGAAGACAACAGCACGCTGCAAACACGTTTTGATAACCATTTTAATTCTGCCATGGGAATTTATGATACGTATAAAGGCAGCTACCGGTTCTATATTCAAAATAAAGGCGGCACCTTATCAGACATATCAGGGACTGTCACCGTACAGTATGGCGCGGTGACGCCGGATTAAACGATAACCTGCTCCGAGGTCACCGCCATCAGGCAAAAGCCCTGCGCAATGACGCTATTCCCCGCGCAGGGCTGTAAGCAGGCGGTCTATCTTCTCATCCCCGGACTCCGCTCTCAGGGCGGCCTCCACAACCGGTCCCCCGGTTTCCCTCATGCGGCGAAGCACTTCATCCGGCAGTTCAACCGTCTCAACACCGGATTCCGAGAGGACTTCGGTACATGCTTCAAGCTCCCTCTCATCCATCTCCCTTGCATAATCCACCATCTCCTGCGCCGTCTCGGTTAAAAGCTTCTGTTCCTCTTCACTCAGAGAATCATAGAAGTCCATACCCACCAGCATACATTCAAAATAAATCTTGTGGTTGGTCAGGATCAGGTATTTTTGCAGGCGGTGGATCGAGTTGGATACAATGAGCGGGAGCGTATTTTCCTGTGAATTAACGAGTCCCTGCTGCAGTGCGGAAAACACCTGATGAATATCATAAACTCTGGTCTGCGCTCCGAGACTCTGCCAATAGGCCCCTTCTGTCGTATTGGAAGTAAAAATGCGCATCTCCAGCTTGGAAAAATCCTCTGCCTCATCAATCCGCTCGTTGCCCGTAAGCACACGGTAATGAGCCGGAAACACCGCCAGAAGCTTTATCCCCTTGGCCTCACATTCCTCCTCCAGCATACGGCGGGCTTCCCCATCCTTCAAAAGTTTGTCAATCTCTTCCAGGGAGGCATCCGACAGAGTTGACGCCCATAACATCGCTCCCATCGTATCCGTAGCCGCCGGCCCAATGCGCATTTCCACCGTTTGGTTAAGAAGAGGCCTGTCACTGTCGTTGACGTGCCCCAGTGTATCATCCGGAAATATCTCCACCCGGAACCGGCCTCCTGACTTCTCTTCCAGCGCCATTTTAAAACGCCCCGCTATTTTCTGGGTGGTACTGAATGCGGTGGCTGAATGGGTCAGGAGAATCACGTTCTCTCCCTGCCGTTCCTCCTGCTCCTGCCTCTGTTCCTGCTCCTGTTTCTCCAATAGGAGGCTGAAAAGCTCCGTCTCCGGCTGTGCCTTATTGCAGCCGGAGGACAGCAGTAAAACAGCCGCCGCCAAAACAACCGCCGCTTTTTTAAGCGGACGGCGTAAAATATGCACAGCCTGCTTATCATCGTTCATCTTCACGCTGCTCCTCTCCCTTCATCCGGGTACGGAACTGCCCCGGAGTCTCCCCCTCATACCGCTTAAATACACGGATGAAACTCTGGGGGGAGTTAAATCCCACTCTCAGTCCGATATCCCCCACCGTCTCACCGGTCTCTATCAGCAGAAGCTTTGCCTGCTCAAGACGGTACCGGTTCAGGTAGTCGAGAAATCCCGGCGGCTGGTGTTCGGCAAAAATCCTGGAAAGATAGGGGGCCGTAAGCCCCAGCTTCCCGCTGACGCTTTCAAGCGACAGGCTGCTGTCGCCATAGCCCGCCCTGATCAGTTCTTTTGCCTCCTCCACCCGGGCATGTGTTTCTTTATTTCCCTCCTGTTCCCCATTACCGGTACCTCCTTTCAAAAAGCGGCTTACCAGCTGGATTCCCGGGTTCTCCGCCCTGAGCTTATCAAACTCTTCCATCCTCTGCTGCAGGTCCGACCGCGCCTGAAGCCAGAGTACATTTAAGTCGAACAAGTTTCCGGCAAAGTCACTTCCCCCTGCATACACATCGAAGTTTCGCTCCGCCAGACGGCGCCGGAGTGATTTTTCAAACCTCTCCAGTTCCCGGTACCATGCCGCCTCCGTCATGGCCTGGTTCATGCAGAGTACGATTCCTTTCTCAGACCCGTCCATATCCACAGACTGCAAAAGCGCCGATGCCCCCCAGTATTCCTCACTGTACCGTATCATCTGAAGACCGTATAGCTCCGCATCCACCGGACTGTCGTTCCCATGCTCCCGGCTGCGGTAATAAAGCGCCAGTACCCGGTACTGTCCGTCAAATGGAAACGGACTTTCAATCTGCTCCAGCGTCTCCCTGACCGCCCCTTCCTCCCAGCTGCTGCCGGTCAGAAGGCCCTTAAACAAGTGTTCGCTCAATGAGGCTCCCACCGACTGCAGGATATCCCGCAGTCTCTGGTTCTGCTCCCTGTCCCCTGCCATGATGCCGCGCAGCAGCTCCTGTTCGGTGGCAAAAGACGCCCTGTCCGCCAGAGCATATCCGGGATTCTTCTGGGAAATCAGAGAGTCGAGAAGCGCGCGGAAAGGCCGGTAAATCCGCCAAATCAGGTAAACCGCCGCCAGCGCCAGCAGAACCAGCGCCAGCAGGCCGTATGTAGCCAGAGCCTTAACAAGTCTGGGCGTCTCCACATCCAGATGAATCCCTTCCATCCGCTGTATAAAATACCATCCTGTTCTGCCCGACTGGTAAACCAGAATATATCCGCCGCCCGATCGGTAAATCTCCTTGCCGTCTTCTTTTCTTTCCTGCTCCGAAACCAGCAGCTTATCTGCTCCCGGATATGCGAGCATGTCGGAAAATACCGGAACTCCTCTGCTGTCATAGACATAAATCATGCCGCTTCCGGTCGTCTGTTCCGCCGCCAGGCCCATTTTTCTATAAAGTTCCGGCAGATTCATCTTCAGAATCACTCTGGCCAGTGTCTTGGAATCCGGATAGTCCATAATCATCCATCCTTCCCCATCCAGGCAGAAAAGCCCGCTTTCAACTTCCTGCATGTCCTGCAGCCCTGAAGGCTCCGGCTCCGCTTCATCCCCGTATCCATTACCGGCTCCGCGTAAAAGCTCCTGCCGGGCGAAATTATCACTGTTCACCACACTTTTGTCCGACCCCAGCACCTTTTCCGAATAGGGCAGATAAAGGTAGGCTTCCATCACATCTTCATCCCGATCCACAAGACTCGACAGCTCCTGCACCACATTCATCGCCTGCTGCTGGAGCAGGTCCTTTCCCGAAACCATCAGACGGCTGCAGTCCTGCGCCTGTAAAAGGCTCTCCATCTTTGCCGTCAGGGAAGCCGCCGCCTTGTCGGCCTCCAGGCTCCGTTCTTTTATATTCGCAAAGCAGACATCCGACTGTTTCTCCAGATACTGCTCTTCATAGAGATTTCTTAAAAAACAGCCGAAAAAAGTGCCGATTATTATGGTAAGCGCCAGAAGAACCATCAGCGTCTGGCCAAACATTCCCGAAAAGCGAAAATTAAACCGTATCCGTTTCATTGATTTTACCCCCGCTCTATCGTACCATAAATCAGCTCTTCGGACAAGGAGGGCGGGGTCCGTTGATTGCGCAAGTTCACTTTTCGTTACTGTTCACACGCAATGTAATTTAGTTAAGCAGGTGAGGACGCCGCCGGTACGGCCAGCGGACGGGGTGGCGGGGTGTGTATATGAGTCTTTCGTCCCGGGGAGAGATTGTCGTGGGTTGGGGCTGCGGGCGAAGATAAAGTCTGCGG